>ENA-OQKO01001010-OQKO01001010.1-human-gut-metagenome-genome-assembly--contig:-NODE-1010-length-20165-cov-4.333666_pt1 | contig 20165 bp, 19 predicted proteins | sample MGYA00242777_ERZ504796 | MGnify/ENA primary metagenome ERZ504796 (study PRJEB26092, sample SAMD00036404) | human gut metagenome | host: Homo sapiens | study: EMG produced TPA metagenomics assembly of... | reverse complement strand
TGCGCCCGATGCCGCACCGACCGGCCTTTGCGGCAGCCCAGCTGTCGGCAGCAGTGTTGCCCGGCGGGTTCACGGTGCCCAGACCGGTGATCACGACGCTGCGTTTTTCCATAGAGAATTTCTCCTTTTACATTGCCATGCCGCCGTCCACACAGAGCACCTGCCCGGTGAGATAGCTGCTTTGTTCTGCGGCAAAAAACGCCACCGCATTTGCCACGTCCTCCGGCTGGCCTGCGCGGCCTGCCGGAATATCCTTTGCCATTTCGGTGCGGACAGCCTCCGGCAGGGCGGCGGTCATATCAGTTTCAATAAAGCCGGGCGCAACAGCGTTTACTGTCACATTGCGGCTGGCCAGCTCCCGGGCCAGGCTTTTGGTCAGGCCGATGAGCCCGGCCTTGCTGGCGGCGTAATTCGTCTGGCCTGCATTGCCCCGCAGGGCAACGACACTGCTCAGATTGACGATCCGGCCCCAGCGCTGGCGCACCATCCGGCGGGCCGCTTCCTTGCAGCAGAGGAACGCACCCTTGAGGTTTGCGTCCAGCACGGCATCAAAGTCTGCTTCGGACATGCGCAGGATCAGGTTGTCCCGGGTGATGCCTGCATTGTTCACAAGGATATCCACCCGGCCAAAGGCGTTTTCTGCTTCCTCAAAGAGCTTTTTGCAGCCCTCGGCGGTGGAAACATCGGCCTGCACGGCCACAGCCTGCGCGCCCAGAGCCCTGCACAGAGACACGGTCTCAGCGGCGGCCGCTTCGCCGTGGCAGTAGTTGACCACTACATGGCAGCCCTGCCGGGCAAGCTGTACGCACACGGCCCGGCCGATTCCCCGGCTTCCGCCGGTCACAACGGCGGTACGGATGATGGTTTCTTCGTTCATTGTTCTTCCTTCCATGCGTTCAGAACGGTGTCCAGCTGCGCCGGGGTCTCCACCGACACACAAGTCGCACCGGGCAGGGTCTTTTTCACAAAGCCGGAGAGTGCATTGCCGGGGCCGACCTCCAGAATGTGATCCACACCCAGCTCACCCAGACGGTGCAGGGTGTCCTCCATGTGGACACTGCTCTGCACCTGCCGGACCAGCAGGGCCGGGATGCTGTCGCTCTCGGCTTTTTCGCGGCCCAGGCAGTTGAACAGCACCGGAACGCTCATTTCGCCAAAGGGTTCGGCGGCAAAGCGCTTTGCCAGTGCATCCCCGGCGGGAGCCATCAGACGGGTGTGGAACGGGCCGCTCACCTTGAGCGGGATGCAGCGGCGGGCACCGGCTTCTTTGGCCAGTGCGGCGGCTTTGTCCACAGCGGCTTTCTCGCCGCCGATGACCAGCTGGCCCGGGCAGTTGTAGTTGCAGATCTGCACACAGCCGAGCTGTGCAGCCTGCTCACAGCAGGCGGCAAGTGCCTGCCGGTCAAGGTTCAGCACGGCGGTCATGCCGCAGTCGATGCCCTTTGCAGCTTCGGCCATGGCTTTGCCGCGGTAAGCGGCCAGCTCGATGGCCTGCTTTGCGGTGAACACCCCGGCAGCTTCCAGCGCGGAGTATTCGCCCAGCGAAAGCCCGGCCACATAAGCGGGTTTCACGCCCTGCTGGGCCAGCACTGCGGTCACGCCGCAGGCAAAGGCCACCATGCAGGGCTGGGTGTATTCGGTCTGATTCAAAAGGCCGTCCGGGTCCTCAAAGCAGACGCGGTGCAGATCGAAGTCCAGTTCTGCACTGTCAAATGCCGCCCGGAACGCGGGAGAGCCTTCGTAAAATTCTTTGCCCATGCCGGGGTGCTGTGCCCCCTGACCGGCATATAAAACGGCAAGCTTCATTGATTTTGCCTCCATTCGGTCACAAGTTCATCCATCAGCTCCTGTACCGTGCGCATCCGGTCCAGCCTGCCCACGTTGGCCCCGCAGAAGAACAGACCCTCCTCCACATTGCCCTTTACGGCTTCGATGAGCGCATGGGTGATGCAGTAGGGCACCTTGGCGGGGTCGCAGGTCTTCAGGCAGCGGGCACAGTGCCGGGGAGGGAAGCGGGTCCCCTCTGCCAGCGCCTGCACCAGCGGGGTGTTCAGTGCACGGCCCGGCATTCCCACCGGGCTGTGGATGATCCGTACATCCTCGGGCCGGGCGTTCAGCAGAACGTCCTTGTAGCCCTGGGATGCGTCGCACTCGTAGGTGGTGATAAAGCGGGTAGCAAGCTGTACGCCTGCAGCGCCCATTGCGGTAAAGTGGGCCATATCGGCACCGGTATACACTCCGCCTGCCACAAACACGGGGATGCTGTGGCCAAATTGTGCTTCAAAGGGCTTTACCTCGGCCAGCACCTCGGGCAGAATGTCGTCGAGGGTCTGGCATTTGCCTGCCAGCAGGTCATCTTCGGCAAAGCCGAGGTGTCCGCCTGCCTTGCAGCCTTCGATCACCACAAAATCAGCGGTGCGGCCAAACTCCTTGGCCCAGCGGCGCAGGATGAGCTTTGCGGCTCTTCCGCTGGAAACGATGGGAGCGATGGCAACATCCGTTGTGCCCACGATGCCGGGCAGCTCCAGCGGCAGGCCCGCGCCGGACACCACCGCGTCTACGCCCGCTTCCACAGCGGTGCGGATCGCGGCCGCATAATCCTGCGTTGCCACCATGGCGTTGATGGCTACCATACCGGCACCCTTTGCAATCTCCTTCGCCTTCCGGATCTCGGCGGTCAGGGCACGGTGATTGGCGCTTGCCGGGTCGCGGGCAAAGTCCGGCTCCCGGTAGCCTGCATCGGCGGTGGAGATGCACCCCATGCCGCCGCAGGCTGCAACGGCACCGGCCAGCCCGCCGAGGGAAACGCCCACACCCATGCCGCCCTGTAGGATGGGCACAGACAGGGGCTTTCTGCCGAGGGTCAGCATTCGGTGCTCAGCGCGGCAATGCGCTGCCTCCCGCCGTTCCACAGGTCTGCAAGAATATCCGCCACCGGGCGCACCTCGTGCAGCATGCCTGCCACCTGACCGGCCATCAGGCTTCCGGTGGTGGTGTCGCCCTCAAACACGGCGCGGCGCAGGCTGCCAAGGGTGTACTTTTCCAGCTCCATCTTGTCGGCACCGGCGTTTTCCTGCCGGACATATTCGCGGCTCATTCGGTTTTTCAGCACTCGCACCGGCGCACCCACGCTTCGGCCGGTCACGATGGTATCGCTGTCCTTGGCCTTGAGCAGGGCGGCTTTGTAGTTTTCATGGATGGGGCACTCCTCGCTCACCAGCAGGCAGGTGCCTACCTGCACGCCGCAGGCGCCCAGAGCCAGAGCTGCTGCCAGCTGACGGCCGTCGGCGATGCCGCCTGCCGCAATGACGGGTACATTTACGGCATCCACCACCTGTGGCACCAGCGCCATGGTGGTCATTTCGCCCACATGGCCGCCGCTCTCGGTGCCTTCAGCGATGACGGCGTCGATGCCCAGCGGTTCCAGATGCTTTGCCAGCACGGCGGCGGCGACAACCGGGATCACCTTGATGCCTGCCGCTTTCCACGCGGGGATATATTTGCCCGGGTTGCCTGCACCGGTGGTCACAACGGGCACGCCCTCTTCCACCACGATCTTGGCAAACTCATCTGCCTGCGGATGCATGAGCATGATGTTCACGCCAAAAGGCTTGTCGGTCAGCTCTTTACAGCGGCGGATGTTCTGGCGCAGGGTGTCGGCGTTCATGCCGCCCGCACCAATGATGCCCAGCGCACCCGCGTTGGAGCAGGCGGCGGCAAACTCGCCGGTGGCAATGTTGGCCATGCCGCCCTGAATGATGGGGTATTTTGTGCCTAGAATTTCATTTAAAAGTTTCATAGTTTTATCCTATCGGTAAGCGTCCTCGCCCTCTCAGCCACCTTCGGTGACAGCTCCCCCAAAGTGGGAGCCTTTGGCAAAACCGAAAAGTTTACCGTACTGCCAAGGGCTCTCCCCTTGGGAGAGCTGTCGAGCAGAGCGAGACTGAGAGGGCGAGCCCGTTTGCCGAACATGATTTTTACTCTTTGTATTGAAAAATTGCGCCGCCCCATGTCAGGCCGCCGCCAAAGCCGATGCAGGCCAGAAGCTGGCCCGGCTGCAGCTGCCCGTTCTCGGCAAGCTCGTTCAGGGCTACCGGGATGCTGGCGGCGCTGGTGTTGCCGTGGCGGTCCATGTTCTTGTAGAACTTTGCCGGGTCGGCCTTCAGCGCCCGCACGCAGTGGTCGATGATGCGGCTGTTGGCCTGATGGCAGACCACCCACTCAAGATCATCGAGGGTCAGCTGTGTTTCATCCAGCACAGTGTGCAGGCACTTGGGCAGGGCATCCACTGCAAAGCGGAATACGGCCTTGCCGTCCATGGTGATGGGCGCAGAACCTGTGCGGTTCGGCCCGCCCGCATGGAGAACATCGCTGCCGCGCGCGCCCAGCGTCAGAGCAAAGGGAGTGTCCGACAGCTGAAAAATGGCAGCACCGGCTCCATCCCCAAACAGTACACAGGTGGAGCGGTCGGCGGGGTCCATCAGGCGGGAAAGGGCTTCGCACCCAATGACGAGGGCATACTGTCCACCCAAAGTTGTCAGCAGTCCCCGCGCCACGGCTATGCCGTAGAGGAAGCCGGAACAGGCCGCGTTGACATCCAGCGCAGGCCGGTCCTCGGGAAGGCCCAGCGCCGCCTGCACCTGACAGGCTACACTGGGGGTCGCGTCTGGGGCGGACAGGGTGGCACAGATGCAGCACCCGATCTGCGCAGGGGCAAGGCCGCTGCGGGCCAAAGCCTGCTTTGCGGCGGAAATGGCCAGCGTGGCGGCAGATTCATCCTCGGTGCACCAGTGCCGGGTGCGGATGCCGGTGCGGCTGGTGATCCACTCGTCGCTGGTATCCACCATGCGGCTCAGATCTTCGTTGGTGACCGTTCGGCCGGGGATGGCCCCGCCGGTGGCGATCAGCTGTAAACCACTCATGCGTTCCTCGTTTCTCCGATCTGGCGGTATTTTTTATAGCGCTGGTCGGCCAGCTGGCGGCCGCTCATGCGGCACAGCTCTTTCAGGTGCACCCGCAAAGCAACATCCAACTGTTCAAACAAGGCTGCGTGGCTGCGCTGTGCGCCGCCCAACGGTTCCGGGATCACCTGCTCCACGATGCCATCGCTGTACAGATCCTGCGCGGTCAGCTTCATCATCTCGCAGGCTTCGCCGCTGCGGGAAGCATCCTTCCACAGAATGCTGGCAAAGCCCTCGGGGCTGAGCACCGAGTAAACGGCATTTTCCAGCATGAGGATGTGGTTTGCCACACCCAGTGCCAGCGCACCGCCGGAAGAGCCTTCGCCGGTGACAACGGCAATGACCGGCACGGTCAGGCCGCTCATTTCCATCAGGTTGCGTGCAATGGCTTCGCCCTGACCGCGCTCCTCGGCATCCTTGCCGGGGTAAGCGCCCGGTGTGTCAATGAAGGTGATGATGGGCCGGCCAAACTTTTCGGCCTGCTTCATCAGGCGCAGGGCCTTGCGGTAGCCCTCCGGCCCCGGCATACCAAAGTTACAGGCCAGATTTTCTTCCAGTGTGCTGCCCTTGCGGTGGCCGATGACCGTCACCGGCAATCCGTGAAAACGGGCGATGCCGCCCAGAATGGCAGGGTCTTCCTTGCACTGACGGTCGCCGCGCTGCTCAAAGAAGTCGGTGAACAGGGCAGAAACAGTCTCATCAATGTGGGGGCGCTCCGGGTGCCGGGCCAGAAACACCCGATCCTCGGCGGTCAGCGGGCCGCAGGTGCGCAGGATCTCGTCCTCTTCCACAGCCAGCTCTGCCAGCTCGGAGGCATGGGCCGTGATGGCATCCATCTCGTTGCCGCTGCCTTTCAGCGCGGCGATCTGGGCATCCAGCGGAGCCAGCTGCTCTAAAATTTCCTTGATCATTCGTGTTTTCCTCCTGCATGGAGCTGCAAGACCTGGATCAGGGTATCCCGCAGCTGGCTGCGGGGCACCACCTGATCCACAAAGCCGTGCTCCATCTGGAACTCGCTGCGCTGGAATCCGGCAGGCAGCTTTTCGCCAATGGTCTGCTCAATGACCCGCGGACCTGCAAAGCCGATCAGCGCGCCAGGCTCTGCCAGCATGATGTCGCCAAGGCTTGCAAAGCTGGCCGTCACACCGCCGGTGGTGGGGTGGGTGAGCACACTGATGTACAACCCGCCCTTTGCCGAAAAGCGCTGGATGGCGGCACTGGTCTTTGCCATCTGCATCAGGCTGAAAATGCCCTCCTGCATCCGCGCGCCGCCGCTGGCCGAAAAAATAACCAGCGGCAGGTGCTTTGCGGCGGCGTACTCGATGGCGCGGGTGATCTTGTCGCCCACGGCAGTGCTCATGCTGCCCATGAAAAAGCGGCTGTCCAGCACGGCAGCCACGCAGGCCACCCCGCCGATGCGGCCGGTGGCCGTTACAGCGGCTTCGCGCAGGCCGGTCTTGTTCTGGGCGGCGGCAAGCTTTTCAGGGTAGCCCGGAAAATGCAGCACATCCTGCGGAGCAAGGTCGGCATCCAGTTCCCGGAAGCTGCCGTGGTCCAGCACCAGACTGAGCCGGTAGTACCCGCCAATGGGCATGTGGTAGCCGCAGTTTGGGCAGACGTAAAGGCTTCTTGCCCACAGGGTGCGTGCGGCGCGGCGGCCGCACTGCTTGCACTCCACAAACTGCTGCTCGTGCCAGACGGCACCGGCATCCCGCTTGGCCTTCAGCTGGAAGGTGCGCTCCCGCATTCGGCCGGGGAAAAGATCTCGGATATCGTTCATTGCTTTTTGCCTCAGATATGTGCGGTGATGTAGTTGTAGATATCGCCCACGGTCTTGAGCTTTGCCAGCTCTTCGTCCGGGATGGACACGCCGCAGGCATCTTCCAGAGCCATGTTCAGCTCCACGGCATCCAGACTGTCGGCCTCCAGATCCTCGGTCAGGCTGGCCTCCATGGTCACCTTGTCCTCGTCGCAGTTCAGGGTATCAACAACGATCTTCTTCATTTCTTCAAACGTCATGGTAGTAGTCTCCTTTGATTTGTTTTGAATATCTAAATTTTTTGAAGTTTCTTGCGAACACGACCATTATAGCCGAATCGTTGGATAAGTCAAGAATAATAGTTAAAATATTTTATCTTTTACAATTCTGACACAGTTTTCTTCCTTTTATATATTGTCCTCTTTTACGCCGGTGTGCAGTGTGGTATACTGGACCCAGCAGTCTGAGAACAGTGTTTCCCTGTGAGGGAAAGGAGCCTTCCGATGATTACGATTTCAGAGCGCAGAGAGCATGAATCTGCAAAAAGTTTTGTTCTGCGGGTATTGATCGATAATATTATCAATACCCGTCTGGAGCCGGGTGAAAAACTGAACGAGCCGGAATTGTGCGAACAGCTGGGGGTGAGCCGCACCCCCTTCCGGGAAGCAGAGCTGGAGCTGGCGCAGCGGCGGCTCATTGAGATCCGGCCCAAGATCGGCACCTATGTTTCTCTCATCGATGCAGAGCTGGTGGAAGAAGTGCGCCATCTGCGTGCTGTGCTGGAAGCAGAGATCGCCCGCATGGCGTGCGAAAAGCTGACCCCGGCGGATATCGACCAGCTGTGGGAGAACGTGGCGCTCTGGCGCATGTACATTGAGCGTGCACAGGAAGAAAAGATCTTTGAGCTGGACAAGGGATTCCACCGGCTGCTTTATGTGCAGTGCGGCTGCCCGTACTGGTACGATCTGGTGGAAAATCTGGCTCCGCATTTTGACCGCACCACCATCCTCAGCTTCCGCTGCAGGCCCGCAAAAACGATCTACGAAGATCACGTCAGCCTGCTGAAAGCCATTGAACAGAAGGATGCGGCGGCAGCACACCGCATTGCCGGGCAGCATATGCAGCGCTACACGGAGAACCTTTCTGCGATCCGGGAAGCATTCCCACACTATTTCAAAGCCTGAAACAACCGTATCACGTTCAGAAATGCCGTATCTATGCCAAAAGATGCGGCATTTTTTTGTGCAGTTTTTTGCCGGAAACGGCTTGACAGAGATCATGAAATGTTATATATTTTAGTCAATGAAATATATAACATAAAAGCCGGATCTCCAAATCAGGAAGAAAGGTGAATACCATGAAAAAACAATACGATGTGGTCATCATCGGTGCGGGTGTCGTGGGCAGCGCCATTGCACGCGAACTTTCGCGCTACAAATTGAGCATTGCAGTGCTGGAAAAAAATCTGGATGTCTGCAACGAGACCAGTGGCCGCAACTCTGCGGTGGTGCACGGCGGCTTTGCCAACCCCATTGGCAGCCTGAAAGCAAAATGCTGCGTGGAAGGCAACCGCATCATGGATCAGCTGGCCGAAGAGCTGAACTTCCCGTTCAAGCGCTGCGGCAAGGTGCTGGTGGGCAACACCCCCGAGGACATGGAGCAGCTGGAGCGCACCATGAAGCAGGGCGCTGTCAACGGCTGCACCGGCCTTGAGATGATCGATGAAGCAAAGCTGCACGAGCTGGTGCCAGCCGTGGTGGGCAAGTTTGCCATGTGGTCCAAAAACAGCGGCATCATGGACCCGTTCCTGTACACGGTGGCGCTGGCCGAGAACGCACACGCCAACGGCGTGGACTTCTTCTTTGACCACAAGGTAGAGGCTATCACCCGGGAAAATGAGCTGTACTACCTGCATACTGCCCATGGCGATTTCTGCACCCGCTGGGTGGTCAACGCCGCTGGTCTGGGCGCAAAGCAGATCTCCGACCTGCTGGGCCTGACCGGCTACCGTGTCATCGGCTCCCGCAGCAACTACATCATCCTGCACAAGCGCATGGGCAAGCTGTTGCCCATGCCGGTGTACCCGGTGCCCAGCAACACCTATATGGGCATCCACATCACCCCCACCGTGGACGGCAACGTGACTGTTGGCCCGGACGCGGAGAACACCGATGTGCTGGACGACTACAGCGTGCCGCAGGCCAACATGGACAGTCTGGCCGTGGAGGGCGCAAAGCTGTGGCCCCACATCTTCAAAAAGGATCAGATCCGCACCTTCGCCGGCATCCAGCCCAAGTGGGTGGATGAAAACGGTGCCATTCAGGACTGGAAGGTGGAGATCCGGGACGACGTGGCACCCAATGCCGTCAACCTCGTGGGCATTGAATCCCCGGGCCTGACCGGCAGCGTGCCGCTGGCCCGCTACGTCATCGGCCTGATGCAGGAGCGCGAAAAGTTTGAGGAAAACCCAGACTTTGACCCGCACCACAAGGGCATCGTCAAGTTTGCCGAGTGCACGCCGGAACAGCAGGCAGAGCTCATCGCGCAGGACCCCGATTACGGCGAGATGATCTGCAGCTGTGAGGAAGTGACCAAGGCCGAGATCCTGCAGGCCATCCATAACCCGCTGGGCGTTTCCACCATGACCGGCATCAAGTACCGCACCCGCGCCATGATGGGCGGCTGTCAGGGCGGCTTCTGTCAGATGAAGATCGAACACTTTATTGAGCAGGAGCTGGGCACCGAGCCGGAGAATGTGCGTTACAGCCGTCAGGGTTCATGGGTACTCACCGGCAATATGCGGAAGGAGGAGAACTGAGCGATGGAACAGAAAGACGTTGTGATTATCGGCGGCGGCCCTGCAGGTCTTGCCGCAGCGGTGGAGCTGCACAAGCAGGGCATCCGCAACATGATCATTCTGGAGCGCGAGGCGATGCTGGGCGGCATCCTGCGCCAGTGCATCCATGACGGTTTCGGTCTGGGCCGCTTCGGCGAGAGCCTGTCCGGCCCGGAATATGCACAGGCGTTCATTGATAAAGTGAACAAGCGTGAGATCCCTTACGAGACCAGCGCCACGGTGCTGAGCCTGACGGAGGATCGTGTCGTCACCGCATCCACCCGCAGCGGCCTGCGCCAGTATCAGGCAAAGGCTGTGGTGCTTGCCATGGGCTGCAAGGAGCGCAGCCGCGGCGCACTGGGCATTCCCGGCGAGCGTCCGGCGGGCGTGTTCACCGCAGGCACCGCGCAGGCTTACATGAACCTCTACAACCGGATGCCCGGCAAGGAGGTCGTCATCCTCGGCTCCGGCGATATCGGCATGATCATGGCACGCCGCATGACGCTGGAAGGCGCTCATGTGCAGGCAGTGTTCGAGCTGATGCCTTACCCCTCCGGCCTGCCGCGCAACATCGTGCAGTGTCTGGATGACTACAATATCCCGCTCTATCTCAGCCACACCGTCACCGAGATCCATGGCCGTGACCGTCTGACCGGCGTGACCATCTCCGAGGTGGACGCGAACCGTCGGCCCATCCCCGGCACCGAGAAGGAGTACAAGTGTGATACGCTGATCCTCTCCGTGGGCCTGATCCCGGAGAACAAGCTGCTGGAGGATGCCGGCATCGCCATTGACCCCCACACCAACGGCGCTGTGGTGGACGAGAACCTGCAGACCAACGTGCCCGGCGTGTTCTCTGCCGGCAATGTGCTGCATGTGCATGATCTGGTGGACTTTGTTTCCATGGAGTCCGAGGCACTGGCACGCCACGCTGCCGCCTACGTTGAGGGCAAGGGCATCGCCCCCTGCACGCTGGACGTGAAGTGCGGCGAGGGCGTGGGCCACACCATTCCGCAGAAGGTCAGCGGCAAGAACGACTTCAGCCTTTCGCTGCGCGTGCGGAACCACTACCGTGACTGCCGCATCGTGGTGCGCCAGAACGGTGTGGAAGTTGCTGCCAAGAAGATGAAGAAAGCCATTCCTGCGGAGATGATCCAGTTCAAGGTCTCTGCTGCCAAGCTGCAGGAAACGGGCGCACTGGAGGTGTCGGTGGAATGAAAAAGCAATTTACCTGTATCGTCTGCCCCAACGGCTGCGAGATCGAAGCCGAAGTTGAAAATGGTCAGGTGATCTCGGTCACCGGTCACACCTGCCCCCGCGGCGAACAGTATGTCCGTCAGGAGCTGACTGCGCCCCGCCGCACCATCGCCAGCTCAGTGCTGGTCAAGGGCGGCGAGCTGCCTGTTACCAGCGTGCGCCTGACCAAGGCCGTCCCCAAGGATATGATCTTCCCGGTGATGGACGAGATCCGCAAGGTGGTGCTGACCGCCCCCGTCAAGGCAGGCACCATCGTGCTGCACAACGTCTGCGGGCTGGACAGTGACGTGATGGTCACCAAGAATGTGGATGCCTGCTGACCGGCTGAAATAAAAGAAATACGGAAAAACAGTCCTGATCGTCTGCCTGCTTTTACAGCGGACACGGTCAGGGCTGTTTTGATGCTATAAACCTGTTGACATGATGTGGAAATGGGCTTATATCGGCCTCAACGTGGGAAAGGACTGCGGCAAACGCCAAAAGCGGGCAATGCCGCAGCACATGGCTGGTCTGTACAGGCGCGGCCCATGCACTGGGTGTGGAGCCTGCCAGCATTGCAAAAATACGGGCACAAAAAGAACTGTTTGCATTTTGGAAACGAGATGCTATACTATTGATTGTACATACAACGATGTAGATACAACTTCCTGCAATGAAGCCCGGAGGAGCCTATGGATATTACGGAACGAAAAATCACAAAGATCGCACGCGAAGCGGAAAAACTGGTCCTGCTCACGATGCGGGAGGAAGGGGTCGGCACAGCAGAGATCGACCTGATCCATGCAGTGCGGCATCACCCCGGCTGCACGCAGGCGCAGCTGGCGGAACTGCTGCACGCAGATAAGGCTGCCATTGCGCGGCGGACAAAAAATCTGGAAGCAAAGGGTCTTCTGATCCGCAGAGATGCCCCCAGCGACCGGCGCAGCCAGCTGCTGTACCCCACCAAAAAGGCGGAAAGCCTGAGATCCTCCAAGGCAGAGATCGAAGCGGCCTTTTACGAATACCTGACCAATGTGCTCACCGCCGAGGAAGCCGCTGCCTTTGCCGCTGCGCTGAACAAGCTGTACACAGCATCCAAGACCGAGAGCCGCGCGGGCTTCCCGCATTTCCGGAAAGCTGCAGGAGGTGAGGCTGCTCATGAAAAAGGATAAAACGTTCCGCCCGGACAGGGTGCTCTTCTATTTCAAAGCAGAGTGGCTTCCGCTGGCCTTTGTCACGCTGTCGGGCCTTGTGTATAACATCGGCCTGCTGGCAACGCCTTGGTTCGAGGGCCGGCTGGCCCAGTGCCTTGCCGACATTCTGGGCGGCAGCGAGACGGCGGCAAAAATGGCCATGCTGGTGCTGGCCTATATCGTGGTCACGCTGGCGGTGCAGGCGGCGCGCTTTATCAAGCGCTTTTATGTCCGCCGCTTTGCCAACAACATCAACCGCCGGATGAAGGGCATCCTGTATGCCAATCTGGTGCGGCAGAGCCGGGCGGCGCTGGAAAAAGAAGGCGCCGGTGAACTGATGACCAAGGCTATCTCGGATGTGGACGACTGCGTAGAGGGGATGCGCAAGTTCACCACCGAGATTTTTGATACCGGCGTGGCGCTGGTGGGCTATGCTGTGATGCTGCTGGTGTACGACTGGCGGCTGGCGCTGCTCAGCCTGCTGTTCACGCCGTTTTCCTACATGTGCGCGGCATGGATGAAAAAGCCGGTGCAGCGCGCCGGTGCGGCGTATAAAAAGGCGGCAAGTGCGCTGAGCGCTGCCACCCTCGACCGCGCCCGGAATGCTGTGACCTACCGCATTTACGGCTGTGAGGATGCTCGCGTAGAAAAGTACGAGGAAGCCCTGAACACCTACGAAAAAACAGCCGTGCGCAACAATGTGTGGCAGTCCGCTCTGCCGCCGCTGTATCTGGCAGCGTCTGAGGCAGGCGTGCTGTTCATTTTGTGGTTCGGCGCTAAAAATGTGCTCGGCTCCGGCTGGAGCACATGGGACATTGCGGCGTTCACCACCTTTCTTTCCTGCTTCACGAAACTGGTGGTCAAATCCTCCAAGGTGGCAAAGCTGTTCAACTCGGTGCAGAAAGCCGAGGTCTCGTGGAAGCGCATCAAGCCACTGATGAAGCAGCCGGAACAGCTGGAAGCCCTGCATATCCCGGCGGCGCAGGACGTGACGCTGGAAAACCTCTCCTTTGCCTATGGCGAAGGACCCATCTTTTCCGGCCTGAGCCTGACGGCGCACCCCGGCGATATCATTGGCATCACCGGCCCGGTGGCCTGCGGCAAATCCACCTTTGGCAGGGTGTTCCTGTGCGAAGCACCCTACGGCGGCTCGGCAAAATTTGGCAAAACGGAATTTGCTGCCCTGACCCCGCGGCAGATCTCCGCCACCGTTGGTTACTTGGGCCATGATCCGGAGCTGAGCGCCGATACAGTGCAGAACAATGTTCTCTGCGGCAGTGAACAGGATGCCATGCCGTGGCTTGCTGCCGCCGCGTTGGACGGCGAAGTGCTGGCCATGGAAAACGGTGTGGATACCGTCATCGGCCCCAGCGGCACCCGCCTTTCCGGCGGTCAGGCCCAGCGCTTGGCACTGGCAAGAACGCTGGCCCACCCGCGCCCGGTGCTGATCCTGGACGACCCGTTCTCTGCGCTGGACCGCCATACCGAGGATACCGTGTTTGCCGATTTGCAGAGCGATGCAAAGGATAAGGTGGTCTTCCTCATCTCGCACCGGCTGTACCACTTCCCGCAGATGCAGAAGGTGATCTTTATGGACGGCGGTAAAACCACCGTTGGTACCCATGCCCAGCTGATGGAAACGGTTCCGCTGTACCGCCAGCTGTACGAGAGCCAGACGGTGCAGAAAGAAGGCGATCTGGATGAAGAGTAAAAAGGATAACGGCGTATTTGAAGCCATCCGCATGGCCGCCATGTCACATCATCTGCTCACGGCGGGCACCATCCTGTGCGTGGCGGCATCGGTGGTGGCATCACTGCTGCCGCCGCTGCTGCTGGCCGGTATCATTGACCGGCTCACCGCAGGCATCCCGCTCACCATGGCAGCAGTGCTGCTTTACTTTGGCAGTCTGGCGCTGGAAGGGGGGCTTTCCTCCGCGCAGGAAAGCCTGCTGGTGCTCTTTGGCCAGAAAATGACCCACGCGCTGCGGTCGGAAATGTCCCGGAAGCTTACCCGGCTGCCCGCCAGCACGCTGGCAGGCCAGAACCCCGGCGAGGTGGCGGCACGCTTTTCCGGCGATGTGGACACGGTGGAAGCGCTGTTCACCTCCGGCATCATCAGCATGGCGGCAGATGCCTGCCGCATCATTTCCATCATGGCGGTCATCGCGGTAAAAAACACCGGCATTGCGCTGGTGCTGCTGCTGGTGCTGCCGCTGTTTGCGGTGTTCACCCGCCATGTGCAAAAGCGGATGCTGGCCGCACAACTGGATAACCGCCGTGCCGTTGCGGCTGTCTCCGGTCAGGTGCCGGAGACGCTGCACAACATCCGCACCATCCGGGCGCTGGGGCTGGAAAGCTATAGGGAACGCCGCTATGACCGCTGCATCGGCGAGAGCTACGCCGCTATGGAGCGCACCAATTTTTATGATGCCGTCTATTCGCCGGTGGTGCTGCTGCTGAATGCCGTTGTGGTCGGCATCGTGATGCTGCTCTCCGCTTCGGGGAACGCACAGCTCCTGACCCTGTTCGGTATGTCGGTGGGCACCTCGGTGGCTATCATCAACTACATCTCCCGCATCTTCGCCCCCATCGAGAGCCTGGGCATGGAAATCCAGACCATTCAGTCGGCCATGGCGGGTGTCAGGCGCATCGATGCCTTTCTCGACCAGCCGGAGCGCAGGATCCCGCCCGCGCGCAGGGAGGCTGCCCGGGGCGATGTGGAATTTGCACACGTCACCTTCGGCTATGGGGAACGGCACGTTCTGAAGGATTTTTCCATGACCGTGAAACAGGGGGAGCAGGTCACGCTGGTGGGCCGCACCGGTGCGGGCAAGAGCACCGTGTTCAAGCTCCTGCTGGGCCTGTATCAGCCGGAGACCGGTACGGTGACCATCGGCGGCGTGAATGTGGGGGACATCACCGACCGGGAGCGCCGCACCTGCATCGGCTGTGTGGAACAGCATGTCTCCCGCGTGCCGGGCACCGTGCTGGAACAGATCCCGCTGGGAGACCCGCAGATCACCGGGGAAATGGCAAGGGATGCCGCCGCACTGGCCGGGATCGATGCTGCCATCCGGGCTCTGCCGGAGGGCTATGACACTGTCTGCACCGAGGACATCTTCTCACAGGGCGAGTGGCAGCTGCTGTCCATTGCCCGTGCCGCTGCCGCAGACCCCGCCGTGCTGCTGCTGGATGAGATCACCGCCAATCTGGATGCCGAAACCGAGGCCCGCGTGCTGGAGGCTCTGCACCGTGCCTCCGCGGGCCGCACGGTGCTCTCCGTCTCCCACCGCGTCTATGAAAATCTTGGCGGCAGAACGATTGAGATCAGGACCCGGGAATGACGTATGACAAAAACGCCCCCTGTGCGCCGCAGCAGGCACACAGGGGGCGTTGTGGTATGCTCAATTCTTTTCGATGTAGACGCTGGTGGAGGGGAAGGCGAAGTCCACGCCGTCTGCCTGCATCACGTCCATGATGTTCAGGTTCAGATCATTCTGCTGCTGCAGGAAGGTGGCATAGACGTTGGTGGTCAGGTAGGCCGAGATGAGGATGTTGATGCTGGAATCGCCAAAGCTGGTCAGCCGGACGATGTTGGTACCCTTGTTGGTGTAAGGGCTGTTGTCCAGCATGGCCTGCAGGTCAGCCATCAGCTTTTCCAGCTGGGCACGGGTGGTGCCGTAGGTGACACCCAGCGTGAACTTATAGGGCCGCATGGTGCGCAGGGCTGTGTTCTGGACAGTGGAGGCGCAGATCTGGCTGTTGGTGATAATGACCACGCTGTGGTCCATGGAGCGGATGCGGGTGGAGCGGAAGTTGATGTCGATGACCTCGCCCTCCACATTGCCCACGGTGATCCAGTCGCCGATGGAAAAGGGTTTGTCCAGCAGGATGACGATGCCGCTGAACAGGTTGCTGGCGCTTTCCTGCGCGGCCAGCGAGATGGTCAGGCCCACAAGACCGGCACCGGCTACGATGCTGCCGATGGGGAAGCCGACGATCTGCGCGCAGGTGGCAACACCCAGAATGATGACCAGCACTTTGTAGGTGGTGTCCAGCAGGGAGCGCAGGGTCTTGTTGCTCCGGATCTCCGGGCTGCAGGAGGCCAGCAGCAGGTCGGCTACCTCAGAAGCATTGTACAGGCCCTGACAGAACAGAAGGGTCGCTGCGATCTTATAGGCCGTGAACAGAAACTTTGTCAGGCCCGGAATGGCCCACGGCAGGCTGGTCAGGGCCAGATACAGGCCGCTGTAAAAGGCCATCCGCGCCAAAGGGCTCTGTAAGCTGCGCAGGAGGATGGGCGTGGCGGCAAAGTGCCAGCTGCGGGCCAGCAGAGCGGGAAAAATCTTCCGGCGCAGCAGCCAGCCGACCAGAAGCCCTGCAAAAACGATGACAGCGGCGCAGACAGCCCGGGCAGCCAGTGCCCACCAGCCCTCCAGCAAAAAAGGCCCGATCTCGAACCCGAGGTCACGAACGGTAAAAATCATGGCAAAAAGCTCCTTGTATCAGAAATTGTAACATCCTGCCCCACAGTATACCATATCCGGCCCGTGCAGGGCAAATAAAAAAGGGGTTGACAAGGTGGAGCAGCCGCGTTATACTCTTGGCCAGAAAGTTCGTTTCAGGGCGGGGTGAGATTCCCCACTGGCGGTACAGCCCGCGACCACCCGCAAGGGTGCTGACCCGGTGAGACTCCGGGGCCAACGGTATAGTCCGGATGCAAGAAACGGCAGGCAATACGATTTGTCTACGCGCCCTGTTGCAGTGTTTGCTGCGGCAGGGCGCGTTTTTGATTGTCTTCCCGGTTCCGAACCACGCGAAAGGGGCTTTCCAATCTATGATTTGGGGCAAAACGCCCCGGGAGGATATTACCATGAAGAAAAACACGACCCGCAACCTGACCGTTGCCGCCATGCTCAGCGCAGTGGCGTTCATCCTGATGTTCATCGAGTTCCCGCTCCCGATGCTCATCCCATCCTTTGTCAAGATGGACTTCTCCGACCTGCCTGCCCTGCTGGGTGCTTTTGCCCTTGGCCCGGTGTACGGTGTGATCATCAGCTTTATGAAGAACCTGCTCCATGTGGTCATCAAGGGCACCTCTACCGCACTGGTGGGTGAGCTGTGCAACTTCATGCTGGGTGCGGTGTTCTCCGCACTGGCCGGTTACCTCTACAAGCACCACAAGAGCCGCAAGAACGCCATCATCGGCGCAGTGGCCGGTGCCGTGGCCATGGCACTGTTCAGTGTGCCGTCCAACTACTTCATCACCTACCCGGCCTACGTCAAGTTCTACCACATGCCGCTGGAAGCCATCCTGGGCATGTATCAGGCTATCCTGCCCTCTGCCAACAGCCTTATCAAGTGCCTTGTCATCTTCAATATGCCCTTCACTCTGGTCAAGGGCCTGCTGGATGCCCTGATCTGCATGTTGATCTATAAGCCGCTCTCTCCCATCCTGCATGGCCGGAAGTGAGTGACAGAACAAAAAAGAAAGGACGCGAAAGCGTCCTTTCTTTTTTGCTTTTATCGATTCGATTTAAGACAGCGCGCCCTTTTCCAGCCACTTGCCCCGGGCAAGGCGGATAAGGAACAGCAGGCCCCGGATGCTTAATTCGCAGCACATGGCACCCCAAACGCCCATCAGGCCCAGCCGGGGAGCCAGCAGGAACGCCAGCGTCAGCCGGATGCACCACATGCTGAATATGTTCAGCACAAAACAGGAGGTGCTGTCGCCCGCACCCTGCATGGCACCGCTGGCCACGATGGAAGCGCCGAACATGGGTTCGGCCCAGGCTTCGATGCGCAAAACCTGAGCACCCAGAGCGATGACAGCCGCATCGGTGGTGAAAAGGCTCATCAGGGTGGGGGCAAAGATCCACAGGCCAACGCCGGAAAGGGCCATGACCCCCATGCCAAGGCCGGTGCACAGCCAGGCAAAACGCTTGGCCATATCCTTCCGGTTGGCACCCACGGCCTGGCCGATGAGGGTGACAGCTGCGCTCTGGATGCCGTAGCCTGCCATGTAGCACAGGCCCTCGGCGTTGACAGCCAGGCTGTTGGCGGCAATGGCCACGGTACCCAGGCCGGCAACGATGCGCACTAACACCACCTGCGCCAGAGAGATGGCGGCGCGCTCTCCCGCCAGAGGTACGCCCACCCACAGCAGGTTCCGCAGGCAGGAGCGGGTGATCTTCCAGGGGGCAGGCTTCCGGATGCAGAGGGGGCCTGCCCGCAGCAGCAGGATGGCCAAAGCCAGCAGGCCGCCCACCACAGTGGCCAGGGCGGTGCCCAGGGCTGCGCCGGGCACACCCAGCCCGGCACCCCAGACGGTGATGCCCCACAGCGTCCGGGTGGGGTTGATGAGGAAGAAGTTGAAGATGGCATCCAGCACGCAGACCAGCACGCTGATGAGGCTGGCGGTCAGGGCGTTGCCTGCCGCCCGGAGGATGGAGAGGTACAAGCCCATGGCCATGGTGAAGGGCAGCGCCGCTGACCAGATGGCAAAGTAGGCTGTGGAGTTTGCCCGCAGGGAGGGTTCAGCTCCCAGCCACCCCGGCAGAAAGGGGCTGATGCCCAGGCCGAAGAGAGCGGCACCCACGCCCAGGATCACATTGAAAAGCATGGCCTGCCGCAGTACGCTGCGGGCATCATCCTGCCGGTCGGCCCCCAGATACTGGGCGATCTGGATGGAGAGGGCAGTGTACAGGCCCACCAGAACACCGTGGAGCAGCCAGGTGCTGGAGCTGACGATGCCGATGGAAGCAGTAGCTTCTGCACCGATGTGGCCCACCATGGCAGCGTCGATGTATCCCATGGCAGTGACCACCAGCTGCTCCAGAATGGAGGGGATGCTCAGCGCCAGAGCCACCTGGGCCGTCTGGCGGGAGGGGATGGTTTCACCCTGCCGCATCCGGGCCGAAAGCTGTTCAAGTGAAAGTTTCATGTCTTCTCCTTTTTCTCCGATTTTCCTGTGAGACAAAAAAATACCCTCGAAAGGGCGTTTGTTCATTCATTATAGACAGGGGGGCGAAAAATGTCAACCCATCAGCTCATGGGGGAACCATTGCCCCAGAGATTGATTTTTTGGCCCGGGCGTGATACACTTCATCTGTATCCAGCAGTGAAAGAACAGGAACGGTCTCTGCCGCTCCGGGAAAGAGGAAAAAAAACTATGCTTCAACTGCTTTCTGGCAACCCGCGCACCGTGGATGCGCTGGGCTTTCTGCTTGCATTTGCGCTGACCGCGCTGATGGACTCGGTGTTCCACGATAAGCTCCCCCACGACCATGGCCGCGCGTTTGCCGTGAACGGCGAACTCTCCAAGGGCAAGGCCCGGGGCTCCGGCCTCATCTTCGTGCTCTGCATCGCACTGGTCACGCTGGCCGTGGTGCCTTTTAAGGCAGAGTACGTCATCTACACCGTCCTGCTCATTGCGTCCATGCTCTCCGGCTATTTTGACGATGCCGCCGAGACCGCCTGGAACGAGTACAAAAAGGGCCTGATCGATCTGGTCATCGCCGTTGTGGCGGGCGTGACCTACCTGAACTTCAACGGCACGGAGGTCAACTTCCTGAGCTGGAGCTTCAGCCTGCCCTATGCCGTCTACCTCATCCTCATCATCGTCCTGATCTGGGCCAGCATCAATGTGGTCAACTGCACCGATGGCGTGGACGGCCTTTCCGCCAGCCTTGCCGTGGTCAGCATCGGCACCTTCCTGCTGGCCTACTGGGAAGAGCTGGGGGATTACGCCACCGCAGGCATCGTGTTCATTGGTGCCTTGCTGGCCTACCTGTGGCAGAACGCCAAGCCTTCCACCCTGCTGATGGGTGACGCGGGCAGCCGCGCCATGGGCTTCTTCCTGGCCGTTCTGGCCCTCAAGAGCAGCCATCCCTTCGCCTTCCTGCTGGCCGCGCTGGTGTTCATCGTGGACGGCAGTCTGGGCATCCTGAAGATCAGCTTCAAGCGGTTTTTGCACATCTCCATCCTCAAGAACACCCTGACCCCGCTGCACGACCATGTGCGCAAGCGTCTGGGCTGGAGCGATGAGCCGGTCGTGGCCCGCTGGCTCATCCTGCAGGCTGTGGCCTCCGCCTGGCTGCTGCTGTTGGTGCGGTAACGCCCACAAAGAAATGCAGCGCCCGCCCCGGAACGCTCCTGCGCGGGCGTTTTGCTGTTCTGGT
>ENA-OQKO01001008-OQKO01001008.1-human-gut-metagenome-genome-assembly--contig:-NODE-1008-length-20186-cov-6.000299_pt1 | contig 20186 bp, 17 predicted proteins | sample MGYA00242777_ERZ504796 | MGnify/ENA primary metagenome ERZ504796 (study PRJEB26092, sample SAMD00036404) | human gut metagenome | host: Homo sapiens | study: EMG produced TPA metagenomics assembly of... | reverse complement strand
CGGGGATAATGACCTCTGAGTGCTGACGTCTCGTAGACCCCATCACCGGCGAAGTCAGCGCCCAACCCGGCACCGACAGTGCCGTTGCCGGGGGTACGCTGATTGTTGCTGCGGCAGACGGCATCGTCACCGTTGCCAACGGTCTTGACAGCTGGGGCGGCAGTTACGGTTACTACATCCAAATCGACCACGGCGGCGGGCTGGAAACACTGTACGCCCATTGCTCCAGCATTTGTGTCACCACCGGCCAACAAGTGCAGGCCGGGCAGGTCATCGGTTATGTCGGCCACACTGGGCGAGCCACAGGCAGCCATCTGCACTTAGAGGTACATGTAAACGGAAGCAGGACAGACGCAATGGGGTATTTCGGGATGTAAATTGTAAAGAAAAACATACGCTGAGTTGCGCAATAGCGAAAAAATTAGCACGAGGCGCACAAGTTCAGTGGTAATTGTGACAAAAGCAATGCCGTCTTTTTGGCTTTTTATCCAAAATTAATTTTCTATATTGACAATTTATAGGGCGAGTGCTATTCTTTAGCTAATGCAAGCGGTTGCATTAAAGACTGCAACATAGTTCCAATGTGTACGGATGTGTACTGCAGAAGATGTCTGTTTTTAACAAAATAGACTTGAAAATCATCTACTTTCGGAATTTGTATAAGTAAACCGATTGCACGGGAGGAAGGGTATGGCAGCAACCATCCGGGATGTAGCGCATCGCGCGGGGGTATCACCCTCAACTGTATCGCGCGTACTAAATAATAAAGGTGTAATCTCAGACGAAACTGCACAGCGCATACAAAAAGCAATGCAGGAACTACATTACGTTCCCAACGATTTTGCAAGAAGTTTTGCGACAGGCAGCGCACATACGATTGCAATTGTTATCGATGTAGAAAACACCGAAGCATATTCGAACAATTTCTTCAATGATACCGTTTTTGGAATCGAGACCACCGCCCATAAAAACGATTATAATCTGCTCATCACAAATGGCGCAGAGGCATTTGGGGGGATTGATTCCGTAGAAAGGTTGGTTTTGGGGAAAAAAATCGATGGAGTAATTATTCCTGAATCAATCGCAAGCGAGCCATTTCTCAAACGCCTTAATGATCAGAAATTCCCCTGTGTGATTTTAGGACGCCACGAGCATACCGAAAATGAAATCAGTTGGGTAGATATAAATAATATGCAAGCTGGTTCGCTGGCGGTACGGCATTTGTTCCAAAAAGGCTATCGTAAGATTGCGCTTATCACAAATGGTGATAAGGAACTCTTTAATAAGGATCGTGCTATTGGGTACTGCCGTGAATTGCAAGATTGTGATCTCCCGTTTGATCAAGGAATGATCATTCATCAGATTTCTTCAATTGATGAATGCAAAAAAAAGGTTGTTGAATTACTCAAATCGGAGAATCCGCCCGATGCGGTTATTTGTAGCAATGATTTGCTTGCGTTGGGAGCAATGCGAGCAGCAAAAGCACTGGAAATTGACGTTCCCAATAAATTTGGCATCCTTTGCTTTGATAATACGACAATCACAGAAGTGATGGAGCCTTCGATTTCGAGCTTGGATGTAAACACTTACGAATTAGGAGTCCAGGCCGCTGACATACTGATTAACCAAATTGAGAATCCTACGTCAAGCTTGCGCCAGATTTTACTGTCAACAAGAATGATTGAACGTAGGTCAACACAAAGAGAACAAGGAGGTTGTCCCTATGAATCTGCCAGCGGTTAATCACCGACCAACGCAAGAGTTTATTTACCCCGCATCGAGGAACGAACTTATCTTGCAGCTATTTACAGCTGCAAAAGACATCGATGAAGTTACATTATTATACTGGGAAAGATATGAACAAGATCCCAGTAAAATCCATCAAAAGAAACTTTCCGTATCATTAAGAGATGATCAACGAGATTGCTATCGAACATCTATCAGGATGAAAAGCATTGCCGCATATATCCGCTATTGCTTTGAACTGAAAAAAGGCACAAAAATCATCTGGTATGGCAGAAACGGATTTGATGAAAGTTTTCGTGGTATGAACGAAAGCTTCTTTGAATTTCTTTGGCCGAATCCGACTGATGGCTTTCGGGCTCCTAAATGGGCCGCATCGCAAATTTATTATCAGATTTTCCCTGAACGCTTTTGTAATGGCGATAATGCACTGTCTCCCAAGCAGGCCGTTGCTTGGGGAAGCACGCCCACTCGTGAAAACTATATGGGTGGCGATATCCCCGGAATCATCGAACAACTTCCGTACCTTTCGGATTTAGGTATTACTTGCCTTTACCTGACGCCAATTTTTGAAGGAAGTTCAAATCACAAATATGATACGGTCGATTACTATAAAATCGATCCTCAGTTCGGAACAGAAGAAGAATTGCATGCACTTATTACTGAAGCACATGCATTGAACATCCGAATTTTACTAGATGGCGTATTTAATCATTGTGGTTTTTACTTTCCCTATTTTCAAGATGTTGTTGAGAAAGGCAAGGCGTCACAATATGCCCAATGGTTTTTTGCACAATCTTATCCCATCAAAACAGATCCTTGTAATTATGACTGCGTAGGACACTATAAATGGATGCCCAAGTTAAATCTGGCAAATGAGGCGGTTCAGAACTATTTTACAGAGGTTGGATTATATTGGATTCGAGAATTTGGGATTGATGGATGGCGGTTAGATGTGGCAGATGAAATGCCAACAAAATTCCTTGAACATTTTGCTGCGACAGTAAAAGAAAAATATCCCGATGCTCTTCTCCTCGGTGAAACATGGGGGGATGCAGATAGACTTGTAAGCGGAAACCGCCTGGATTGTGCGATGAATTATCTGTTCAAAGATGCCGTAACAGATTGGATTGCAAAAGATAAAATATCCGTATCCATATTTGATCAGCGCATCAATCGGATGCTCTCCCTTTATCCGCAAGAGACGAATTTGCGGATGTACAATCCGCTGGATAGTCACGATACGGCCCGGTTCCTATTCTCTTGTGGCAATGACACTGCACGGCTGCGTTTAGGCGTTGCGCTTCAAATGACATTGCCTGGTTGCCCGGCCATATTCTATGGTGATGAAATTGGCATAACCGGGGATAACGACCCTCTATGCCGCCAGGCAATGCAATGGGATAAGTCAAAACAGGATTCTCTCACAAAAGAATGGTACAAAAAGCTAATCAAGTGCAGAAGAAACAGCAAAGTTCTTCAAGAAGGAGATTTCCACACATTATATGTTGACAATGAAAACAGTGTTTATGCGTTTTCACGTAGCATCGATAATGATGTGGCAATTATCATTCTTAACACCGGCACCAAGGAAATCCAAATACCACCTCAAAAAGGACCAACTGACAAAACACTGACGGTTTTATTTAACGAAAGTGCAGCATTCTCTGCACTGCAAAACGAACTTTGTTCCGAAACGAAATGCTCTGATGAAGAAATGTGGACAACATCAGGGTGTTCCGTAAAAATATTAACAACAGAAAGCGAAGGTGTAACACAATGAAAAAGCAATCCACAAAAAAAGTGCTGGCACTTGCTACTTCCGCTGCAATGATGTTGACGGCATTCACGGCATGCGGATCTTCACAAGCACCAAGCACTACCCCAACTCAGCAAACTTCCGAGGCACAAAGTGAAGAAGCAAAAGATGATTCTACCAACGGTGATACGGTTACGATCAACTTTTGGCATCACTACAGTGCGCAGTCCGCAGAGAATGAGACCTTGATGAATGTTCTCATCCCTAAATTTGAAGAAGAGAATCCCGGCTATAAGGTCAATGCAGTTTCTCATGACTGGAGTGACCTTCATGACAAGATTCTGATCAGTGCAAGTTCTCAGACGCTGCCGGATGTGGCCCGCCTGGATATTGCATGGGTACCGGAATTCCAGAAGATGAATATTCTGGTGCCTCTGGATCAGGAAATGAGCGATTTTGAGGAGGTTAGCAGCGAACTGCTTCCCAGTGCAATGAGCACTGCACAAATCAAAGGAAGCTATTATGCGCTGGCCTTGAACACGAACACGAAAATCATGTTCTATAACGAGGAAGCGTTTAACGATGCAGGCTTGTCCGCCCCGAAGACAATGGACGATATGCTTGCAGCTGCCCAGAAGCTTTCTGGAACGAACGCGAACGGTCAGCAAGTCTGGGGCCTGGATGAGCCGGCTCTGGCGGGCTGGAATGTTCTGCCCTACATTTGGAGCAACGGCGGCGAAATCACCGATGAAAACTACACGAAAGCAACGGGCTATCTGAACAGCGAAGCAACTGTGAACGCTGTGAAAATGCTGGCCGATATGTACAAGAACAGCGAATTCACTGGCTTTAACAGTGGTGATATTCCGATGACGGATGGTTTCGGCACTGGTCGTTACATGATGCTGCTGGAAGGTCCGTGGAAGACTTCCGAGCTGGCGGGCGCATATCCTGACTTCAAGTACGCCACTTGTGAGGTTCCCGCAGGATCGGCTGGTTCCATTTCCGTTCTGGGCGGCGAAGACATCGCTATGTTTAACACCGCCAATAAAGAAGGCTCATGGAAATTCATGAAGTTTATGACCAGCGATTTTGCCGAAGAAGAAATGGCAAAGTGCGGGCAGATTCCGGTAAACAAAGAAGCGCTGGATAGCGATGTTGTTGCCAATGCTGATTATGCACCGTTCCTGGATGCCATTACCACTGCAAAGGCTCGCCCGCCAGTAGCCTCTTGGAGCGAAATTGATAACGAGCTCACTACTGCAATGACTTCCATTATTAGTGAGGGTGCCGATGTCCAGGAAACTCTGGATGCTTTGGCAACGAAGGTAGATGCACTATTGGCGGAGTAAATGTATTATAACATTTTTCCCGCAGTTAGACAACTGTTTTCGGCGGTTGCTCTATATAAAGTGAGGATATAGCGATGGGAATCAAATCAAAGCGTGACAAATTCCAAATCGGAGCGCTTCTGCTGCCGGGAGTAATGGTCTTCGCATTGTTTACGATTTATCCTATTACGAAGCTGTTTTACATGAGTTTCTTCGAATGGAACTTTGGAACAATGCTTGAACACCCGTTCTGTGGGATCAAGAATTACATTGATGTTTTGTCGGATGAAACCTTTAGAACTGCGTTTGTCAATACAATCATTTATACGATAACCACAGTTCCTGGACAGATGATCCTTGGACTTCTGGTCGCGGCATTTATTAATTCCATTCCCCGGTTTCGTATCACGTTTCGCATTGTGTATTACATCCCTGTAATTACATCGTGGGTTATTGTTTCACTGGTATTCCGCTACATTTTCAATACAGAAGGTATGTTGAACTACTTTATTACGAATGTGATTCACATATCAACTGCCAACATTCCTTGGCTGGATACAAGAGCAGGCGGCATGTTCGTCCTGATTCTGCTTGGTATCTGGAAAGGTGTAGGCTGGAACATGGTTGTGTTTTTGGCCGCATTGCAAAGTGTTCCGCAAGAGCTGTATGAATCGGCTGAGATGGACGGATGCGGAAGTATTGCCAAGTTCTTTTATATTACGATTCCGTGCATCAAATCAACGATCCTGTTTGCGCTTGTAATGCTGACAATTGGCGGCTTCAATGCGTTCACATCCATTAAGATGATTACGGGCGGAAAACCAATGCACAAGACTGAAACGGTCTTGACTTGGATGTACTATAAGGCATTTAATGCCGGTGAGTTCGGATACGCAGCAGCGCTTTCGTTCATTGTCGCGGTAACATTGATTCTGCTGGCAATCCTTCAGTTCAAGGCTATGCAGCAAGGTGACTCTGTAGAGTGAGGTGAGCATATATGCATACCATAAATAAGCAAAAAACGATTCAAAATGTGATTCTTTATGGTCTTCTGCTCATTGGCGGTGTGTTTTCTGTCCTGCCTATGATCTATATGATCAGCACTTCGCTGAAGCCCAATGGAGCACTTTATGAGTATCCGCCGCACTTTTTCCCGAAGCTTAGCCAGATAACGCTGGAGAACTACGTCTACATATTCAATCAGGAAAAGTTCTATTTGAACTTCCTGAACAGCCTTGTGGTAGCCATTCTGACTATCGTATTTGCAGCAATTATTGCGAGCGCACTGGCCTTTTGTATTGCACGATTCCGCTTCCCAGGAAGAAAGGTTCTGTTTGCCTTGGTTATCGGGACAATGATTATTCCAGGTACTACTCTGATAATTACGCAATATCAACTCGCAACCTACTTTAAGCTGACAAATAAGCTGCTGGGATTGGTTCCGTTTTATGTGGCGTGGGTTATTCCCTTCTCCACGTTTATGATCAAGAACTACATTGAAAGCATTCCCAGGGACTTCGATGAAGCTGTATACGTTGACGGTGGCAGCATTTTTACGGTGTTCTTTAGAATCGTAATGCCGCTGGCAAGTCCTGCAATTGCGTCTGTAAGCATTTTCAACTTTCTTACTGCCTGGGATGAATATCAGTGGGCCTTGACGGTTATCAACGATAATGCTAAAAGAACTCTGCCGATTGCTATTTCTGGATTCTTTGGACAGCATCAATTCACACAGTGGGGCTATGTTTTCGCAATGTCTATGGCAAGCTTACTTCCGGTTCTGATTATATTTATCTGCTGCCAGAAATATTTCGTTTCCGGGTTACAAACAGGAGGCATCAAAGGCTAATGACAGTTACCAAAGGAGGTAACCATGAAAAGTAAAAAGACATTAAATATGCGCGCATTAAGCGCTTTACTTGCATCAACACTCGCGATTTCGGCTGTATTTGCGCCGACCGCATTTGCACAGGATATCGGTGATACTTCCCAGATTGCGACCGCAGAAGAAAGCTCCGACTTTACACCTGCGGATGCAATCAACGACACCGACATTCAGAAAATCACAGAAAAGAAGTCTGTCCTGGACGAGAGCGACATCATCTACATGATTTTGACGGATCGCTTTTACGACAGCGACAGCAGCAACAACGGTACACTTGGCGTTGAGTACCGCCCCGGCGAACTGAAATACACGCAGGGCGGCGACTGGAACGGCATCACTCAGAAGCTGGATTACATCAAGGATCTGGGGGTCACTGCCATTTGGATTTCCCCACCGTCCGAAAATGAACTTCTTAGCCGTGATGGTGAGGAATCTGGCTATCACGGCTACTTTACCCACGATTACAATTCGGCTGACCCGCACTATGGTACGAAGGAAGATTTGATCAATCTGGTCTCTACAGCCCATGAAAAGGGGCTCAAGGTCATTCTCGATGTCGTTCCGAACCACACTGCGGATTACTTTAATGGTAGCAGCAGCACCTATGACTCTGATAGCTATCAGCCTGCAGCGCCGTTCAACAACCCTGATTGGTATCATCATTTTGGCGATATTACTGACTGGAGCGATGAAAATCAGGTTCTGAACTATGACCTTGGCGGCTTGGATGACCTGAACCAGGATAATCCGGATGCACGACAGGCCATAAAAGATGCCTACAAAGCATGGGTAGAGGATACCGGTGCAGACGGCGTTCGCATTGATGCAGCCCGTTCGCTTCCCAAGGATTTCATTCAGGAATTTGAAAATTATCTGGGTGTTCCTTCGTTTGGCGAAATCTTTGTAGGTGATGTCGATTACGTTAGTGATTTCTCGAATTACGAATGGGGTGTTTTGGACTTTCCGCTTTTCTTCCAGGCTAGAGAAGTGTTTGCACATGATGCAAGTTTTACCACGGTGAAGAGCATCTTTGATCAGGATAGCAAATATAACGATGTCAATCACCTCGTGACCTTCATCGACAACCACGATCGCGATAGATTCCTCTGCTTGGCTGGCGACAACTACCAGAAGCTGCGTCTTGCACTGACCTTCATTTTCACTGTTCGCGGTATTCCTGATGTCTATTACGGCACCGAGCAGAACTGCTATGGCGGTGGCGTCCCCACCGAATGGGCAGGCATTGCAAACAAGGAAAACCGTGAAGTGATGCCCGGCTTTGATGAGGATGGGATTACCTTTAAATATATTCAGCGCTTGACCGAACTGCGTAAAGAATATGCTTGTCTCCAGACGGGAACGCAGCGTGAAATGTGGGCTGAAGATAACATTTATGCGTTCTCCCGCCGCGATGATTCGAACGGCCAGGAAATCATCTCCGTGTTTAATAACGGAACCAGCAACGAGACCCGCGCAATCCCCCTGCGTGCCGAAAGTTCTCTTGCCGTAGGAACCACGTTGACGAACCTGCTGGACACCTCTGTAACAGCAACTGTAGAAGCTGGCGGCATTACTGGAAAGGTTTTGAACCTGACTATTCCGGCAAAGACGGCATGGGTATTTACCTCTGATAATGTTGCTGATTACGCCCCTCCTGCCCGCACGGTTACGACGATCCGCGTACATTATGATGTCGGCCTCGGCAACACCATGTATCTGCGTGGTTCTGATTATCCGCTTACTTGGGATAGCGGCCGCAGCATGCTGAATGTTTCGTCGGATGTTTGGGTTTATGAAACGGAACGTATCGGCAAGGGCGAGAGCTTCGAGCTCAAGCCGCTGATCAATGATACAACGTGGTCTTCTGGCAACAACTATACGGTTGTTGGAGGCGAAACGATTGACATTTATCCTAATTTCTAAGTAAACATAGGGTTAATAAAGGCAGGCGTAGCGTTTGGCGTTACGCCTGCCTTTTTATTTGGGAGGTTATTTATATGAGCCGAAAAGCTGGTATTCTTTTGCCGATTTTTAGTTTGCCATCAGAATATGGCATCGGAACACTTGGTCGTGCAGCCTATAGATGGGTGGATTTTTTGAATGATGCGCATCAAAAATTGTGGCAAGTTTTACCTGTGGGGCCTACAAGCTATGGAGACAGCCCGTATCAGAGTTTTTCCGCGTTTGCAGGAAATCCTTATTTTATCGACTTAGAATTGTTATGCGACCAGAAGCTTCTTACAAAGGATGAATGTGCGGCAATTCAATGGGAATATACATCGAAAAAAATAGAATATAAAATTCTTTACGATAACAGATTCTCTCTCCTGCGAAAGGCTTACCAGCGCTATCCAATGAAGCAATCTTTGAATGAGTTCATTAAGGAGAACGCATGGGCGCATGACTATGCTCTCTTTATGGCAATCAAAGACAGTCAAATGGGAAAGTCCTGGCAGGAATGGCCAGAACTCCTGCGCAATCGCAACTTCGAGGCTCTTGCTAAGGCAGATAGAGACTACCACGATGACATTTTATTCTATGTTTTTTTGCAGAAAATGTTTTTTGAGCAGTGGGAGAATCTAAAACAGTATGCAAATGCAAAAGATGTGCAGATTGTCGGAGATATTCCGATTTATGTGGCTTTGGATTCTGCGGATGTATGGGCACATCAGGAATATTTCAATCTTGATACGGATGGACATCCAACCGAGGTGGCAGGATGCCCTCCTGATGCCTTTGCAGCCACAGGGCAATTGTGGGGAAACCCGACCTACCGATGGAACATCTTAGCCGATCAGGGTTATTCTTGGTGGCTGGAACGTCTTTCGATGTCTTTTGAACTGTTCGATTATGTTCGAATCGATCATTTTAGAGGCTTCGAAAGCTACTATGCCATTCCTGCCAAAGATAAAACCGCAGAAAACGGCTGCTGGCGTCAAGGTCCCGGAAAAGATTTTATAAATGCCATAAAAGACAGATTTGGTGATCCACACATTATTGCGGAGGATTTGGGCTTTTTAACAAAGGAAGTAAAAGACCTTTTGCAAATGAGCGGTTTTCCCGGCATGAAGGTTCTTCAATTTGCTTTCGATACCAGAGAAAGCAACAACTATTTGCCATACACTTATGTAAAGAACTGTGTGGTGTACACAGGAACACATGATAACGATACACTACACGGATGGACACTGTCCGCCGCCCCGGAGGATGTGCGATATGCCAAAGAGTATATAGACTATTCGACAGATAGAGGGTCACTCGAACGGCAGCTTATTCGCGTAGCGATGGCCAGTGTGGGTGATACAGTTATTATTCCAATTCAAGATTGGCTTGAGTTGGGAAGCGAGGCGAGAATAAATCAGCCCTCTACGCTTGGGTGCAACTGGCTATGGCGAATGAATGCTGGTACTTGTACTTCTGCGCTTGCAAATGAAATTTCACGGATGACGGAATTGTATGGAAGATGACAACATCATTAATGAATAATGCTGAATTTCTTTGATGAACGGCTATCTGTAGAATATTATTAAAGACATTTGACTGCTTTTCCTACTTTCTTTCTATAGAGTCTTTCAGAAAAAGAATTGTATTGGAAGTATTGAAAAGACATAATAAAAAGTGCATTATTTGATGAAGGCATCCAATCACTTTGCCCGGTTAGGTGTTGAGATTATATGGGTAAATGATTTCAACGAGATTCCGATTCTTTTACAAAACTTCTATCGATGAAATAGTGGAATCCACCAATAAGCAAAATAGCCGCCCGCTGGTTCAATGACCGGCGGGCGGCTATTTTTGTTTACGCCCATTTAAAGTCAACGCCTGCAATAACTTTATGATATGAATTTTACACAGAAGTATGATGTTTATCATTATCGCTGTCACGCATTTTCTCAATAGCGTTTTTTAGTAATGGAGGAATCGATGCTCCCATCTTTTCTGCGTTTTCCAGAATACTCCCCAATTCGGATACAATGTACCAAAACAGGACGATGGGTGTAAGCAGCATATCATAATTAAAAGGAAGCGTAAGTCCTGAAATGTGATTCAGCGTTAGACCAAGCAAAATATCGGTTAAGACACTGACAAAAACCATAATGATGCTCCCGCCTTTATGCCACAAGCCTTGCCTGGCTTTATGGGAACTCCATTCGCCATTTTTAATGGCTTGTGCTGTGCCGGTCAGACAATCCAGCATCATACAGGCAGCATACAAGACAACAAGCCAACCAAGCCAGCCGTGCATTGCGGCCCATAACCCAATAGCACCAACACCGGCAGCCTTTTCAACAGAATCTGTTTGCATATCTCCATAAGTTCTCCTTTTGTTCATTTACTATTCAAAGAGAGTAGATGCCGCAAAATGTAAACGCGATTTACATTTTACAGTATTTGCTCTCTTTACTTTTTGAGTGGCCGCTCAAAAAGATGAAAAAAGGAGAATAAAAATGGCATACGAATTTAACCATTACTACGAGATTCAGAACGTAGCTACGGGTAAATACGTGAACGTCCTGGGCAATCACGAGGATGGTACTGTAAAAAACGGTGAAACGGTTAACCTTTTCAACCGCACGAACAACCCTGATCAGCGTTGGGCGTTGGAAAATTTCGGAGGCAATGGCAATGTCCGAATTGTTTTGCAGCGGGGCGAAGGCTGGTACGCGTTGAACTATAATACGCGAAACACCAATTGCATCGTTTGGCACCTGAATACCGCGGATGATACTGACACGGTTATTACTACCGTTGAGGTAGAAAATCGCCCCAATACTTATTATCTTATGCTGCGGGACCGCAGCATTTACCTGACGGCTGTTGGCACTGCCCTAAAATGGAGTGCCTATACGGGCGAAGAAGAACAGATGTTCACCATTTTGAAACCTGGCACCGGCAGCGATGGCAGTGATAGCGGAGAAGTCTCTAATGTTCCCGATTCGAAGCTGGTGACCAAATTTATTCCGGCTCACGAAGGAAATTACACGAAAGCTCGAAAAGCACAGGGTGGAACTATTTCTGAAATCACGATTCACCATTGCGCAAGCATTTTGACCATTGACGCTCTGGGCGCACTGTGGCAGCGTGAAGGACGAAAAGGATCTTCCCACTACGGTGTTTCTGAAACCAGCATTGGCCAGTATGTCCACGAGGATGATGTGGCATGGACGAACGGCAACTGGGAGGCAAACTGCCGCGCAGTAACAATTGAGACATCTAATAGTGGTGGCGCACCGGAGTGGCCTGTTTCGGATACGACGTTCCAGACGCTGGTTACACTGGTGGCGGATATCGCCCGCCGTAATGGCCTTGGAAAATTGGTTAAGGGTAAAAATCTGACTTGGCACAGTATGTACGCTGCGACGGCATGCCCCGGTCCTTATCTTTCCGGAAAGCTGCAGGAACTGGTAGATAAAGCGAACACGATAAATGGTTTCTGATTTTTTTGATTTTAGGGTTTACAAAATTGGTGCAGTAATCTCTTTACTTAGTGAACGTTCACAAAAGCACCTGACGAGGTGCAAGGACAAAATTCAATGAAGGAGTGAAAAAATAATGGCTTACACTTTTGAGCAATCTTACTATTTTCGTCCGTATCGAGGCAACAGCAGTTTTTGGCTGAACCGCTACGGCAATGGCAGCATTGCAGATCACCAAAAAGCTACGCTGTATGCGGCAACTGGTGCAGCAGATCAACGCCTTAAAATCCATCAGGTTAGCGGTGGCTGCCAGCTGCTTTCTGACCTCAACAATGCGTATGGTCTGAACATCTATGGCCGCGGGGCTGGCAGCGTGTGCGATTTCTTTCGGGTTTCTGGTAACGAAAGAGATGCGCTGATTGATCTGCTGACTGTCGATGCAACCAACAACCTGTACCGCATCAAGATGATCAACCACAACCTGTACCTGACTCCGGCATCCAATTCGAAAGGTGCTGCCATGACGTGGGAAAATGCATCTGGTGCAGATAACCAGGTATGGCAGCTTTGCGTATCACAGTCCAGTAGCGGCTCTAGTGGTGAAGATTCTACCGGTATTTTAAACAAAGATACGACTGTTCCGTCCGCAGTAGCTAAAAAACCTTTCATCATTACAAATATTCCTGACAAGCAGCAGGCATCTGGCTTCGATACGAATGTTGAGTTCCATCCAGGATGTGGTTTTAGCGATGGCACGAATTTTAACACTTCTGCCGCCGGCACTGCGGTAAAAAAAGTTCTCCAAAAATATATCAAAAAGGTGTTCGGCAGTGATGCAAATTTGACTGATGCGCAGACATGTTACTATCTGTATGGTGAGCGCATTGCAAATGGCACCAATCAGCAGTTCCATCCCGGTGTTGATATTAACTATTATGAGGGCGCTCCTATTTATGCCCTTTACGGTGGTACTGTTGTGTATTCCGGAGGAACTTACGGTACGGTAAGTATTCGTGTTCCATCTCAGAATTATATTGTGACTAACTATATCCACATGAAGAACATCCCTGTGGTTAAAGGTCAAACTGTGAATGCGGGTCAGATTATTGGCTATCAGAGTAATGCCGGTGTAGCGGCTACACATCTTCACTTTGAAATTCGTCCTGCGGGTTCTACTGGCCCCGCAGGCTCCAGCTACAATCCTAGTAATCCTTTAACTACGATTCGTCCGTACGGATACATGTCTGGCGAATAACGGGAACGGGAACTGCATCGGGCAGTTCCCGTTTCTTATTTTTTGATTAAAACACCATTGTCCATATCGTAAAGCGTTTGAAGTGGAGAGACTTCCCCACTAATAGTGACATAGTAAAAGTCAGTATTGTCTCCATGCTTGTCGATGATTTCATATTCGATAAATGGTTGTGATGTAATACCATCACCAGGAAATGATGTATCACGATACTTTACAGATAAAGTCGGGTCATCTGAATATATTTTAGCGGCGGTTTCCCGGTCCAAATGATAATAATCGTTATAATGAAGGCCTTGGAAAGATAATGTGTGTTGCCCATTGGTATATATGTAAACGCCTGCGGAGAGGCTTTGCTTTTGCATACCATTTAATCCAGCATAGTCGGAAACTCGCTGCATTGCTTCAGATGGGATAAAAACTCTTTTGTCATCGATATCATCAAAATTTTTATGCAACACAGATAATGAATAATCCACTTTTGGAATTTGATTGTAAACATCCTCGGAAGCTGAAAGAAAAATGTCTTTAGGCTGCGTAATCGTGGTTTGCCCTGTAGTTAAATCATCTTCAAAATAGGCGACTATATACCAGCCGGAATGACATTCCTCAGAATCTTTTCCAGAATAGGAGCCTTGATTATGAAATTGTAAAAGACCTTCACCCCCTTGGCCTAAGCTACCTTCTATCCGATATTCTTGTCCGTTTGAAGTAAAACAGATATATGATTTTTGCGGATACGTTTCAAAATGGCAATCAGTTACTACGCCTGTCAAATACTGCTCATGATTGGCTAAGAGCCAAAAAGATTCCGATGTATTACTAAGTGCTTCGTTTAAAACAGAAGACTCAGGCGTCGAAATAATTTGAGGTGTAGATGGCAAATCAGAAGCATTCTGTTTGGGGCTGTTTGAAGTAGGTGCTCTACTTTCAGAATAGCTCGAGTTGGAAGAAGATTGTGCTATGGTGATACCACATCCAGAAATCAAAATAGCAGTTAATGTAATTGAAATCATTGCGAGTGCTTTTGGTCTTTTCATAAGTAAACCCTCCTTTTAGGCAAGAAATCCTATTATCATCAAGTTAAAAAAGCAGTAGCACGACACACTTTGTATTTATTCCTCATATAAAATACATAGAAAATTCTTTGAACAGCTTCGGAGGCGCGTATGAAGGGGAAAGCATAGCATTCTGAAAAAGGTCGGTAACATCACAGATTTTGCATTGATTTTTTAATATTAGTTTACAAAAATCTGTTCCCATTCTCTTTACTTAATGAACGTTCAAACAAGTTCCTGACGAGGAGCAAATAAAAAAGAATAGGAGAATATTAAATGGCTTTTCAGTACAATCACTACTATGAAATCTATAACTCCAGTAGTGGCAAATATGTAAACCTGAATGGCGACCATGAAAACAATGTGGTCAACAATGGTGAGAAGGTTACCGTATATGCCCGCACGAACAATCCCGACCAGCGTTGGGCACTCGAACGCTATGGCAGTGATAACCAGGTGCGAATTGTTCTTCAGCGCGGTGGCGGTTGGTATGCCCTGAATTACAACACCGAAAATACCAATTGTATCGTTTGGCACCTGAACTCCGCTGCGGACAAGGATACCGTTATTACGCTGGAACCGGCTGTAAGTTTCGGTGGCGTATATCGCCTGAAACTGGCACAGCGTAATCTGTACCTTACCGTTGTGGGCTCTTCTCTGAAATGGATGGCCTTTACCAACAAGAATGATCAGATTTTCTCTTTTGTGGAACCTGGGACTAATCCGGGAAGTGGAACAGGTGCCCATACTATTCCCATGCCAGTTAATGTAAATCAAAAATATCGGAGCAACAGCGAATGGATTAAAAATTGGGGATGCGCTGTTTGCTGTGGTGTTGATCTTGCATCCTGGCTGAATAAAAAGACCTACACGATCGATGATTTTAAAGACTATTATTATGAGGATTGGCGGGGTTACGAGAAGTGGCGTGGGCCCGATGGTTTTTCTCTTCAGACATGTGTATCCCTTTCTGCCGCGAGCGAAGCTGAAACAATCGAAACCATTCGTTCCTATGTTCGAAACGATATTCCTGTTGCTTGTCACGCAAAAGGTAGTGGCACGAACCAGCACTGGTTTGTTGCATACGAGGTTACGGGAGAAAATGGCTCCACTTGGGACACGGCGGGTATCAAAGTGCTTGACCCCTATGGGAAAACCGATTCTTCTTATAAAGGCCGATGGGTGCCAATTTTGACCGCCATGCAGGATAGCTATTCATCCCTTGGTGTTATCGAAATTCGAATCCCGAGCAAGGAGTAAATTCTTTTGATATGGTCCCCGCGGGGTTCTTCTCCGCGGGGACTTTCGATGTGAGGAACTATTCTTCGTTGCACGGCGCGAGCGCATACTCGTAGCCATCATCGGTGTAAAGGGTATAACCGTTTGCATGGGTAAACAACTGATTGTTTGTTTCTTCAGGTAAAAATGCTGATGAATTTTTGTGGCAGTTGTCAAAGCATACCCAAAACCAGCGGAACCCATCATCTGGATTATCTGATAAAAAGCACTGTATGTAAAGTGTTTCTCCATCACTGAAACATAGGTTTCCAAATTTTTGCGTACCAGGGGCCGAAACCCAAGGATATCCGTTTCTAGTCAAACTGTTACCATTGTTAGTGAAATCCAGTGAGACAAAAGGGATGTCATAAATAGAATCATATTTCACAAGGTCATCTGCAGAAGCATTTTCGAGACTGTTCTCTTCTGAAATAGAACTTTGTTGCGTTTCAGAATCATCTTCGGAGATATTTTCAGGGGTATCAAATGGCAATTGCGTTTCATTGGGAATAGATTCAATATTGTTTTCATCGTCAGCAAACAAATCCTCCGATGAAGACACCGATGTACTCTCTGATTTATGGAACGGTAATGTTACTGCACACCCGGAAGCAAAGACAGTGAGGAAAAATCCAAGCAAGAAAAGACACCTTTTTTTCATAATACACAACCTTCCAATGTTTTTTAAAATATTGGTTTACAAAAGCCTCTTCCTATTTTCTCTACTTAATGAACGTTCAAAAAAGCACCTGACGAGGTACTAAACGGAAAATTAAGCAAAGGAGAAACAAAATGGACTATTACAAAATTATCCATCCGGCCACGGGTAACGTTGTCAATCTTTATTCTACTGATAACAGTTCTGCTGTAGCAAATGGCACACGTCTGTTGCTGTATACCTGGCTTGACAACAGTGACCAGAAGTGGGGCCTTGACTATGTTGGCGACCTTGTATTGATGCGCTTGGCGCGCGACACTAGTAAAGTCATGAATCGCCATAGCGGTAACAATAACGCAATCGTATGGTATTATGACGGTACATCTGAAACGCAGAAGGATTCGCTCATCAATACCGAAACTGAAAACGGCAATATGCGTATCAAATTGGCAAAGCGCGGCCTTTACCTGACCAAAAATGCGGATGACAACTATCTGTACTGGACCAGCAAAATCAATAGTAATCGCCAGTATTTTAAACTGGAAAAGGTAAGTGGTTCCAGCACCAAGGGTGAGATTGATCTGCCTACCAACAGAACTTACAACTGGAGTCAGTTTACACCGGAGGTTATGAGTATTTGCGATAGATATGGTTGCTCGCTTACTTGCTTGCTTGATATTGCCAATATTTTTGGCCCTCGCCAGTATTCCGCCAATGAAATTTATCAGGAGTGCAAGTGGTCCGACAATGGCCTACTTTATTGGGAAATTCCTTCCAGTTGTGCAGGTGAAATCAAAGCGGATGGCTACAATCCTAGTGGTACGCGCAATGTGTTTGCCGTTGCAAAAGCACAGATTCAGGCAAACAATCCTATTATCATCAAGTTGAAGAACAATAGCACTACACACTTTGTTGTCGGCGTTGGCTACACTGGCAACGGTTCATCGACTTCTGAACTCATTGTTCTTGATCCCGGCACTGGCAGTAAATATACGCTACAAGAAGCAATGAATCGCAACTCGATGACAACGGTCGTGAATTATATCCTCACCAAGCGCAATTAATGCAATTCCAAGTGGTTCGCTACAGTAATGAAAATTTCCATCACAAAGTAACCATAGCTGTATAGCATATTTGACAAAGTTATACCTCGGAGCCTTTGTGTGATTTTGAAATCACACAAAGGCTCTTTTGGATGAATCTTAATCTTAGTATGCCTTAGTAGGGAACATCAAATTGAGAAAAACGCCATCCGTCATCTCCTCGAACCAGTGCAATTGAGTAATTTTTTGTGTTAGATATGAGTCCATCCAGAACCGCTTGACGGAAGGCTTGGCTGCTTGATTCATCAATGGCATAGGTTGCAGTCACTTGGATAATAATTCTGTCAGCGGTATCTTCCTGCAAAGAAAAATCCATCAATGTTGAATCTTGGTTATATCCGGGGTCAAAACCGCGCTCAGTCGAAATATAGTACATATTTCCCTCTATTGGGCGGAAATAGGTCACCCCATCGGAGGATAGATAATCGGAATCAAGAAAACTCTCGGTAAAAATACTGCGTAATGTGCTATAAAACGAATCCCATTGTCGGTAATGATTTAGTGCAGGGGTGTATTCATATCCATCGACAGAAATGGTATCCGTATATGTTCGTGTGGTATCTGGATTATCGCAAGGGAAATATTGCGTATCATCAATGGCATAAGTGCCGATGCGTATAAGCATCATTTTATAAGCGCGCAGATAAAGTAGCTTCTGCTCATCCGTTAAAAAATCAGGGACTGGCACTTGCAAATCTTGTGATGATAGATACGGTTCATCCTTAATGTCTGATGACGCTGAACCGGACGCTGTTGAAGCGTCAATGTTGGATGATTCCGACTCAGATGTATCCTGTGGATTTTCTACCGTAGGCGTTGACGAAGCTGCTTTCTCTGGCATAGGAGAGGTCGTAGCAGGAGGCGCGGAAGAAGGCTGAGACAAGCTGGGTGATGAAACCGACGTGGAAGGCGATTGACAGCCTGTTAAAAGAAAAGCACTTAAGGTAATCGGAAGAACAACTTTAGCAATCGGATGCTTCATAACAGATACCTCCTTTGAATTTCTCTGCGAAACAGCCCGGAAAATTGAAAAGCGGTAACAGCATACATGATGATTATTGCTTGATTCCCCAATAATGACGTAATTTCTCTAATGCAGTCTTTTTGCATTTGTTTATGGCTTGACGAGATTTCTTGTCTCTTGCAGCAATCTCCTGAATGCTATATTGACGGAAAAAGTGATCATAGATGACATGGTATTCGTCAGCTGTCAACGCACGTTGAAGATCCATCAGCAAGAGATTTGAGTATGTATCAGACTCACCAAAGTTAGAATCAAACTGCAACGAATCGAAGTCTGACTTGTCCTCGATGGACACCGTTGGAATTTTGTGCCGGTTGCCCTTCGAAAGTGCGATATAATGATGATATATCGTCTTATTGATATAGCTGATGATAGCACCATCAGTGCTTGAAGTCAACTTATTGAGATGTAAATTTTTAACGAAAGCCAACAGAAAGCACTGAGCTCTTGCAGTGCATCTTCCGTTTGCAGGAAGTATGCATACTTCTTGAGCAAGGGAGAAAACTTCTCCAGAAAAGCAAGCGCCTGCTCTTTGTCGCCGTCTTGGATAGCTTGAATACAAGAATAAAGAGATGATTCCATTTTCTTCTTCCCCTCCTGAAAGGGGAAAGAGAAAAATCATCTGTAAATGTAAACCGGCTTCAAAAATATTTTTTATTAAGTGTCGAACGATTTGAGTAAGATGGCGCGTGCCCGGTGTATACGGGTTTTAACGTTTGATTCACTCGAATTTGTGATTTGCGCGATCTCGCGGACAGAGTAACCCTTTACGCGCAGGAATAAAGTTCGGTGGTAAATTGAAAGCATATCGGAAAGAATACTGACTGCTTTGTTTAGCTGCAGATCTGTCAATGCGATTTCTTCCGGCTCCTTAAAATTGTCAAAGCTGGCGGAGCGATTTTCATAGTCAGTCAGAGCACCTCGGCGGCGCTCCCATTTTCGAAGGAAGTCAATTGTTCGCTCACGAGTTAGAATGTATAAATACGATTGGAGAGATTTTTCGTTGTCAATCTGTCATTCGCGGCCTTTCACCCCGAGAGTGCATACCCCTGCCTCGTTACGGTTTTCAAATCATTTTGCCCCAAGTCCAGCTTCTTCCGTAATTTCGCGATATGTACATCGACCGTCCGTGTCTGAATCGGAGTTGTGATATGCCAAGCGGATGACAGCAGAAGATTTCGGGAGCAGACACGCCCGGAATGGTCGAGCAATGTGACAAACAGCTGATACTCCATGGCAGTCAGGTGAATCGGCTGGCCCTCTTTTTTAACGGTACAGTTAGATTCATCTATGGACAGATTTTTATAGTACTTCATCTGGAACACCTATCATGTCATAATCGTCAATAAGAGCCTGACCAATCGCCCACGCGAGGAAGAATGCTGCGCATACCAGAAAAATCGGAATCCACATTGCGTTGTAGCTTTCTCCGTTGGCGTTATAGCCTTGGTTTTGCCAGAGCGCTGCAGCATGGAATAGAGGATAGAATCCCAGCCACTCGATACCATTTTTCATTCCGGAAAGGCTCAGCAGTGTGGGCAGGCAATAGGTAACTGCACTGATAAAGAGCGCAGTCAGCAAATTCCCCAATTTCTGTCCAAGCCATAAGGTGATCCGGCTCATGCAGAGGCAGGCCGCGAAACGACAGATTAGCCAGAAAATCAGCAAATCCGACAGG
>ENA-OQKO01001001-OQKO01001001.1-human-gut-metagenome-genome-assembly--contig:-NODE-1001-length-20305-cov-4.267717_pt1 | contig 20305 bp, 21 predicted proteins | sample MGYA00242777_ERZ504796 | MGnify/ENA primary metagenome ERZ504796 (study PRJEB26092, sample SAMD00036404) | human gut metagenome | host: Homo sapiens | study: EMG produced TPA metagenomics assembly of... | reverse complement strand
GTAAGATGAGGTTAAGTAGATGTGTACGGTAACAGGCTGGGTGACAAGGCGTAATGGTTGGGGGATGTAAAGGTGGGTCCGGTAGGTTGAAACTAGACCGGACTTGTAGCGAATGCATATGGCTGGTGGTATGTAGTGAAGGGACAGATTGATTTTGCTTACACCGGACTTGCGGAGAATGCATACGGCTGGTGGTATGTAGAAAACGGACAGATCGACTTTGACTATACTGGACTTGCAGCGAATGCATACGGCTGGTGGTATGTGAAACGTGGTCAGGTAGACTTTGGATATACCGGTCTGGCTCACAATGGACATGGCTGGTGGTATGTAGAAAACGGTCAGGTAGATTTTGCTTATACAGGAACTGTAACATGGTATGGTACGGATTATAATGTAAAAAGTGGTCAGGTTATGTTTGGCAGCATCCGGTTCTAAGCAAACAGCGTGAACGGATTGCGAATATCTGCGTGACTTAAAAAGAAATGTGCTGTCACAGCGTTTATTGAAAATGTGTGGCAGCACATTTTTTGTATACTTTTGCAGGAAAAAATCGTTGACACAGGCTGCCTGCTGTACTATAATATACAAGTCTGACAAAGAGTGTTTTTTGTGTGCAAAAAAGCATTTCATATATATGCAGTCGGTTGGGACCCGACCGCAGGGCAGAGTTTTTGATGATTCTCCACAAGTCAGAGAAAACGATACCCGGATAATGCAGACACATTATTCAAAAATAACAGGCAGGAAGCAGATGTGTCCGGACATTCACATTTGTGGAAGCCGCAAATTTATTCAAGGAGGAAAAATCAATGAATAACACATTCATGGCCAACCCGGACAAAGTTGAAAGAAAATGGTATGTAGTTGATGCTACAGGATATACATTAGGACGTTTATCTTCTGAAATCGCTAAGATTTTAAGAGGTAAAAACAAAGCTGTCTTCACACCGCACATCGATACAGGTGATTATGTAATCGTTGTAAACGCTGAGAAGATCAAAGTAACAGGTAAAAAATTAGATCAGAAGATTTACTATCATCACTCTGATTATGTAGGTGGAATGAAAGAGACTACATTAAAAGAGATGCTGGCTAAACATCCGGAAAGAGTTGTAGAGTACGCTGTGAAAGGCATGCTTCCGAAAGGACCTCTCGGACGTCAGATGTACAAAAAATTATTTGTATACGCTGGACCGGATCACAAACATGCAGCTCAGAAACCAGAAGTTCTGACATTTTAATCGGTGAAGGAGGTAAATAATCATGGCTAATACTAAATATTACGGAACAGGAAGAAGAAAAAAATCTATCGCAAGAGTTTACCTTGTACCGGGTACAGGTAAAATCACAATCAATAAAAGAGATATTGATGAGTATCTTGGTCTTGAGACATTAAAAGTTATCGTTCGTCAGCCGTTAGTAGCTACAGAGAACGTTGATAAATTTGATGTACTGGTAAACGTTAAAGGTGGCGGTTACACAGGACAGGCTGGTGCTATCAGACATGGTATCGCACGTGCATTACTTACAGTAGATGCTGACTACAGACCAGTTCTGAAGAAAGCTGGATACTTAACACGTGATCCGAGAATGAAAGAGCGTAAAAAATACGGTCTCAAATCTGCTCGTCGTGCACCACAGTTCTCAAAGAGATAATTTTCTCGGAAGAGATTTTTCAAAAGAATTTATATCCCGGAAGTATTTTGCTTCCGGGATTTTCTTCTATTTGGTCAAAACATGACCGAAAGTTCTTGCATTTATAATTCAGTCAATTAGAATTTGATAATTACTGACTGAATTCTATAAAATGTTTCAGTTCAGTCAATTAGAATTTAATAATTACTGACTGAATTCTATAAAGTGTTCCAATTTAGTCAATTGAAAAATTATAAAGTATTGACTGAAATCCAAATACTACTCAAATTAAATCAAAACATAAAACCAAATATATTGATTGAAATTGAATAAATTGTTAAATCTAGTCAATAGAACAGATAAAAAGCCAGACTTGAATTTAGAAAATTTTGAATTTAAGTCATTTGGAAGCATAGAGAAAATGCCCCAAAATGATAAAAGTTCTGCTTTGGTCAATAATATGAAATAAATGAAATGACCTAAAATGCGAATAAACTTTTATTGAGTCAACATAATGGAATAGGTAAGATAACTTAAAATATTAAGAATTTTGAATTAAGTCAAATAAGTGCTGGGACATGAATGACTTAAAATGACAGAATTTCTAATTGAGATAATAGATTAATACAAGGTAATTGGTTGAACCGGTTTACCGTTGTTTCTGTGTATCGTGTGTACAGCAGCAGTTTGTCCCCTTTATTCGCTGCAATTGCTGATGATTTTTCTTTTTACAGGTTCTTATGTACTGCTTATGGCACTGGTGGGGCTGTTCCTTGGAGTCAAAATGCCGACATTGACATGGACCAATGAAATTATGCCCATTAAACAGGGAGAACCGGTTGTGATCACATTGTTTGGCGGTTTCGGCTATATGGTACTGCTGTTTGTTGGATTTATGCTTCTGCCCGGATGGATGTTAGGATTTTGCGGGGATATGAGCTGTTTTGTGATTGTAAATGTGTTTCTATCTGTGGCTGCGAAAAAAAGGTGTTGAACGTTTTTCGGGGCTGTAAGAGTAAAACGATAAAGAACGTCAACGTTTTTGGGAGGTAAACGTAACGTCGATTGCCATTTTTACATAGAAATGTTACTTTAGAAAAAACAAAGATCGGAATAGAAAAATATAAAAAGGATTAAGTTTTGGAAAAATCAAAAGTAACAGAGAGGTGAAACGGATATGGATGCAAAAATATTGGGGAACTACATTGCAGCACGTCGAAAAGAACTTGGTATGACTCAGGCAAATCTGGCAGAGAAAATCCATGTGACAGATAAAGCAGTATCCCGCTGGGAGCGTGGTGTTGGATTGCCGGATATAGAGAATCTGGAGGCGCTTGCCAAAGCACTGGAAGTAAGCCTGGTTTCGCTGATGCAGGGAAAAACATGTGACGAAAAGCATATCAGTATTCAAGATGCAGAAGAATTGGTGATTAATACAATCAAGATATCAAAAGAAACGTCGAAGCTACAGAAAGGATTCTGGGGAAGTATACTTGGAATTTTTGGGATTATCATCGTTCTTTTATGCATTCTGTTGTTACGCGATGGTAAAATAGTGATGTATTCTGTAGCAAGCATTGTAACTGGATTAATTGCATGGGGAATACCGATTATAGATAGAGTATTTTTGAAAACGCATTATGTCAGAAGAACGATGTTAGTGAGTGTTGGATTCGCATTTTTGTCTGTATGGATACAGTTCTTGGATATAAAAAATCTGGCGTATACTGGTAATTGGTCAGCAATCCATGATACAATTAATGTGCTATCAGCAGTAGTAATTATGTTTTGTATCATTACACTATTGTTGAATTTTATAAATATTAAAACGCATGATTAAAAAATATTGATTTTTTAGGAAATCATATAATAAGAGGCATGAAAAATATAAACGTAGAACAGCGCTGATGGATGAATTAAGAAAAGCGGGATATTAACGGAGGAAAATGTATGTTTCGAGAAATGCGTAGAATCAAACAGGCCTTAAGCCAGGATGAATGTACAGAAGTATTAAAAAATGAACCGAGAGGAGTATTATCCTTAATCGGAGAGAATGGATATCCATATGGGATTCCGATGGATCACTGGTATTGTGAGGAAGATGGAAAACTTTATTTTCACTGTGCAAAAGAAGGGCACAAACTGGATGCATTAAATGCTTGTAGTAAAGCATCCTATTGTGTTTATGATCAGGGATATCGCAAAGAAGGTGAGTGGGCATTGAATATTCGTAGTGTTGTGATCTTTGGACAGATCAGCGTTGTGGAAGATGCAGAGAAGACAAAATATATCTGTACAAATCTGTGCCGAAAATTTACGGACGATGCGGCTTATCTGGAACATGAACTGACACATTCACTGCAGCGGGTGCTTTGTCTGGAACTGAGCCCGGAGCATATGACCGGCAAACTGGTGAATGAATCATAAGACGTAAAGATAACAAAACAAATACCATGCGAATTTCGTGTGGAGCAAACTTCGAACAATTTATCAAATCAATTCTTGTATCGTTTTTTACAATACAAATGCATTCTGAGTGATTATGATAAGTGTAAATAAAAAAGCAAACAAAATATAGAAAATGAAACCAGTCAAAGATGTCTGCAGCCGCAGGCATCTTTTTTGTTTTACCAAAACATAAAATAACCGTCATTTTCATATTTTTTAGATCATTCAGAAAGAGGGTAAAAGAGTATGGGAACTCGAATCACAGAGCATCCGATTTTAGGTGTACTGGAAAAAGGAAAACTTGTCAGCTTTACATATGACGGACAGAAGCTTCAGGGATATGAAGGAGAGCCGATTGCGGCAGCGCTGAAAGCCGCAGGTATCATGATCCACAGATATACCAAGAAAGAGCACAAACCGCGAGGTATCTTTTGTGCAATCGGAAGATGTACTGACTGTGTCATGGTGGTAGATGGGGTTCCAAACGTCAGAACCTGTGTGACACCTTTGCAGGAAGGTATGAAGGTGCAGACGCAATACGGTGTATCAGCCGAGCCTTTTCAAGAGTAAAACGGATAAGGAGATGTAAAAAATGAAAAGATATGATTTGATCGTTGTTGGTGCTGGTCCTTCCGGTTTATCCGCAGCCATAGAAGCAGCAAAAAAAGGAATGAGAGTAATTGTATTTGATGAAAATGACAGACCGGGTGGCCAGTTGTTTAAGCAGATTCATAAGTTTTTCGGTTCCAAAGAACATAAAGCAAAAGTAAGAGGATTCAAAATCGGAGAAGAACTTCTGGAAGAGGCAGCAAAAGCCGGTGTGGAAGTTTCTTTAAATTCTACGGTTGTTGGAATGTATCAGGACAAAGAAATTACCGTCCGCCAGGGAGAAGAAATTTTCCATTACAAAGGAGATGCCATTATCATTGCCACTGGCGCAGCGGAAAACATGGTTACTTTTGAAGGTTGGACACTTCCGGGAGTCATCGGTGCAGGTGCCGCACAGACCATGATGAACCTGCACGGTGTCAAACCGGGAAATAAAATTCTGATGCTTGGAAGTGGAAACGTTGGTCTGGTTGTAAGTTTTCAATTGGCACAGTGTGGATGTGAAGTAGTAGCTCTGGTAGATGCAGCACCGCGAATCGGCGGTTACGGTGTCCATGCAGCAAAGGTTGCAAGAACGGGAGTCCCGTTTTATCTGTCACATACCATCGTGAAAGCGGAAGGAGAAGATCATGTGACAGGTGTTACCATCGCAGAGGTAGACAGCCATTTTCAGTTTATTCCGGGAACGGAAAAACATTTCGATGTGGATACGATCTGTCTGGCAGTTGGCTTATCTCCGATGTCACAGTTACTGAAAATGGCGGGCTGTGACATGGTAGATGATCCGAAGCGCGGCGGACAGGTTCCGGTGGTGGATGAATATGGTGAAACATCCATCAAAGGTATTTTTGTAGCAGGTGATGTGTCCGGTATCGAGGAAGCAAGTTCCGCTATGATCGAGGGAAGAATCGCAGGAATCACAGCAGCGAAGTACCTTGGATATATGGAAGAAGCAGAAATGCAGGAAAGTGTCGCTTCCAATGAAAAAGCGTTGGACGGACTTCGTCAGGGTATGTTCGCACCGGAGAATCGAGGTAAACTGATTGAGAAGACAGAGGAAGGCATTGATATTTCTATAAATCTGCTGAAAAAGGGATTTGTTGCAGATGATGAGATTGAACGGTTCCCGGGCGTAACACATCAGGCCGGCATTCATCCGGTGATGGAATGTACACAGAATATTCCGTGTAACCCATGTCAGGACGCATGTCCGAAACATTGTATTCGAATCGGGGATCACATTACAGCACTTCCGGCAGTAGATGAGTCCGCAAAATGTATTGGTTGCGGCATGTGTGTGGCCTCCTGTTCCGGTCAGGCAATTTTCCTGGTAGATGAAACTTATGAACCGGGATTTGCGACCGTAACGATTCCATATGAATTTCTTCCGCTTCCGGAAAAAGGAGACAAAGGATATGGACTTGGCCGTGACGGCAGTAAAGTTTGCGAGGCAGAGGTTGTGGAGGTCAGAACAGCAAAAGCTTTTGATCATACAAATCTGCTGACCATAAAAGTTCCGGCGGATATGGCAATGAAAGCAAGATTTTTCCGAGGCTGAAATCAAAGTGATAAAAAGAGAGGACATAACGATGGAAAATATATATGACAGAATCGATGCGCTGGGAGAATTTACTCCACAACCAGATGATGACAGAATCATCTGCAGATGTGAAGAAGTGACAAAAGGTGAGATAAGAAAAGCGGTACACGATGGGATGTATACCATCACCGAGATTCGAAGATATTTGCGATGCGGCATGGGACTTTGTCAGGGACAGACGTGTGCGAAACTGGTAAAAGGAATTGTAGCCAGAGAGCTTGGCGTATCACCGGCGGTATTGGAACCAGCCACATCCAGAGCACCCATGAGACCTCTGGAGATGAAAATTTTTGCAAAGGAAGGTGAGCAGGATGTGTAAGACAGCAGATGTGATCATTATCGGAAGCGGCGTTATTGGATGTGCCACAGCTTATGAGCTGGCAAAAAAAGGAACTTCTGTTATCGTGTTGGATAAAGACGAGAGTATCGGAAATGGCGGTTCCAGCAGAAACGGCGGAGGTGTCCGTCAGTCCGGACGTGATCCGAGAGAACTTCCCCTTGCAATGTATGCCGTCGAGCATTTATGGCCGCATCTTTCCGAAGAACTTGGCATTGATGTGGAATATCACAAAGAAGGAAACCTCCGACTTGGAAAAACAGCACATCATCTGGAAATCCTGCAGGGATTGACAGACCGGGCAGTGACCTGTGGTCTGGATGTACATATGATCGATGGAAAAGAAGTGCGGGAGATTAACCCGTATCTTAGCGATGAAATCATTGGCGCAAGCTGGTGCCCAACCGACGGACATGCTAATCCACTGGTAACAACACTGGGATATTACAGGGAAGCCAGAAAACGCGGCGTACAGTTTTACACCGGAGAAGAAGTGGTGGAATTGCAGATGGTCAGAGGAAAAGCCCGCAGAGTTGTGACAAGAAACAACGTGTTTGAAGGGGATAAGATCATTGTAGCGGCAGGCTATGCCAGCAGAGCCATTCTTGGAACCGTCGGAATTGACATTCCAATGTCAAATGATCTGATCGAAGCACTGGTAACAGAGGCAGAACCGCAGATGTTTCCACAGATGCTTGGTACTGCAGATGCAGATTTTTACGGTCATCAGACTGATCATGGTTCTTTTGTATTCGGTGGTGCTTCCGGATATGAAACCGTCAATAAGGATAACGGTCACAACATGACTTCCAGCATTACAGCACCATGTATCTGCCGAGGTATTATGAAATATATTCCGAAGCTGGCAGATGCCAAAATTGTCCGTACATGGGCAGGATACGAAGATGTGTGTATCGATGGAGTGCCAGTGCTTGGTGCAATCGATGAAGTTCCGGGACTGATCACAGCGTGTGCTTTTACCGGACATGGATTTGGTATCTCGCCGATTGTTGGAAAACTGTTATCTGAAGTGGCAAGAGAAGAACCGACAACACTGGATATTTCAGCATTCCGTTATGACAGATTTCATGCAGTGATCTAGTCCCACAGTTTACTCATCACATGCATGAAATCTAAGTGTACTTAAACTTAATAACAACAGACAGGAAAAAATATGGTATACTCATCCGTAACAAGGACAGCTGATGCGTTGTTCCCGGATGTGTATATCTGCAAATAAGAAAGGTGTTTTAAAAATCATCGGACAAAATTTACTTACCAAAAGCAGAAGTTATGCAGAAGGGAGAAACTCAGATGGACTCAAAAATTGATTTTTTATATTTAAGTGAACCGGATATGATCAAAGCAGGCGTAAAAGATATGAAACAGTGTGTGGATGTGATGGAGGATATGCTGATCACCCTTTACAAAGGGGATTATGTGATGGGCGGTCAAAACCACAACTCCCACGGATGTATGATCACATTCCCGGATCATCCGGAATTTCCGGGCATGCCGCAGAATGCGGATGACAGACGTTTCATGGCAATGCCTGCGTATCTGGGGGGAAATTATCAGATGGCAGGTATGAAATGGTATGGTTCCAATGTGGAAAACAAGAAAAAAGGGCTTCCACGCTCCATTCTTATGATGATGCTGAATGACAAAGATACCGGTGCTCCGCTGGCTTTGATGTCAGCAAATCTGGTAAGTGCTTACCGTACCGGAGGAATTCCCGGAGTTGGCGCCAAATATTTAGCCAGAAAAGATGCGAAAGTTGCTTCCGTTATCGGACCGGGGGTTATGGGAAAAACATCTCTGGCAGCATTCGTCAGTGTGTGCCCGCATCTTGATACCGTAAAAATCAAAGGCCGTGGACAGAAATCCTTGGATTCCTTTGTTTCCTTTATCAAAGAGGAATTGCCGCAGATCAAAGATATTCAGATCTGTGAAACAGTGGAAGAAGCAGTGCGGGACAGTGATATCATCAGTTTTACCACAACGGTGCGTGATGATGTATCTTCCTTCCCATATATCAATGGGGACTGGGTCAAAAAAGGTGCATTGATCAGCATGCCGTCAGCAGCCAGATTTGATGATGATTTTCTGGTAAACAAATGCAAACTGGTGGTAGATAACTCAAAACTGTACGAAGCCTGGGAGGAAGAATATCCGTATCCGACTTACCCGCAGATGCAGATTATCGGTACAAAATTTACAGACTTAAGACATGAAGGAAAAATCAAACCTGAGGACATCATTGATCTTACCGATGTTATAGAAGGAAGACGCCCGGGACGGGAGAGCGACGATGACATTATCGTATATTCCGTTGGCGGTATGCCGGTAGAGGATATCGCATGGGGCGGCATGGTTTACCGCAACGCAGTCAAGCTTGGAATTGGAATAAAACTGCCACTCTGGGAGAAACCGGAAATGGCATAAGAAAATTCAGGAGCTGATACGATGAACGAGAAAGAAATACTGGTACCCGTACAACCATATTTGTCACTGGATGCAGATGATTACAAAGAGATCATTCCACGTAGAATGGGAATTTCCAATTTTTATGAATTTCATGTGCAGGAAGGAACACCGGCAAATTTTAAGGCGGTGCCGGATGACAGTACGGATCTTGTTTTTGGTATTGGTGAGCATGACGTAAAGGTGCTGCTTGGCGGAACGGTTCTGAAGGCTAAGGATTGGGAATTTGAGGATGGACGATATTATTTCGGAGCCAGATTTTTCCCGGGAAAATATATTCTCCCTTCGGGACTTACGATTCAGGAAGTCGTCAATCAGGATCTTGAGATAGATAAAAATGAATATGGAGCCGGGTTGACAGATGCGCTGGCAGAAGCAGGAAATGTAAAAAAGAGAGCGGAAATTTTACTGAAATATTTGTCGGAAAACCAGAAAGATCAGGCAAAGGATTCCGTACATGTGCTGGAAGAATATTTGAGACAACGGATTTATGCTACCAATGGAAATATTTCCATACAGATGCTGAGCAGGGAAACGGGCTATTCGGAAAGTTATATCCGCAGGATTTTTAAACAGATCCACGGGATCTCCCCGAAAGAATTTGAACGTTTCATCCGGTTTCAGACATTTTTAAATGCGGTCCACGGGGCGGCAGGTCAGGTGGACAGCGAAGAGCTGGCCTTGAATTGCGGATATTATGATCAGTCGCATATGTTAAAAGATTTCCGGGCATTTGCAGGAACGACACCGGAGAAATATAAGAAACTTCTGAAAGAGAAAACAACGGAAAAAGAAAAAATGATCCGTGAAGAATAAATTGCAGAAAAGCATAAGATAATCAGCAATTGAAGAATAAGAAGAACTAAAAAACAACGTAAAACGAACTGCAGAAAGGATGACGATCATGGACTTAGCAAGAATTGAAATTATCACAGGAATGTCAAAATTTAATGGGTTAAAAGCAACGCTGAGCAAAGCAGGTGTAAGAGGCATGACCGTAACACAGGTGCTGGGATGCGGTATTGAAAAGGGCACAAAAGAGTATGAAGTAGACGAAAACTACGAGATGGAGCTTTTGCCGAAACAGCAGATCGCTTTGGTGGTAGAAAAATCAAAAGTGGATGAGATCGTGGAACTCATCAAACAGGAACTGTATACCGGACATATCGGTGATGGCAAGATTTTTGTATATGATATCACGAATGTTATCCGGGTTCGTACCGGTGATGAAGGTGTGGATGCGCTGTAATATCAGATGAAGAGAGTATACAAAAAGTAATAAATCAGATTCTGTTGTCTGTTTGCAGATAAAATGAACGCAGAATAAGCATTCCCCCGCTTCAAGTGCGTAGAGCACTAAGCGGTGGGTAGGGGGATGCTTATGTCAGTGGGAGTTAAAAAGCTCCCACTGACAGGTCGCAAAGCGACTGCGTTCATGAGCAAGTAGCGAAAGCGGATTGCGAATGTCCGCTTTACAAGAACAAACAGAATTTAGAATCGGAGAGAAAAGAGTTGAGAGTAAGATGAGTGATAACGAAAAAAAACTGGGATTACATAGTGTGGTATCTGTTTCCGTCGGTCTGGTCATTGCAACAAGCTGCCTGGTTTCCCTGGGACAGGGAGCCGGAAGTGTCGGTACTATTTTTATCGTTGCAATGATCGTGGCATGTCTGTTGAACATGACAACCATTGCATCCCTTTCCGAATTAAATGCACTGATGCCAAATACCACCGGTGGACTGGCGCAGTATACATTAGCATGTATGGGACCGTTCCCGACACTGATTTCCATGGTAGGCGGATATCTGATCTGCAACATCATGTCATCCGGCGTGGAGGCTTCTATTTTTGCTTATGCGATGGCAACCACGATTCCACTGCCGATTCCGAGTATCGTGTGGACTTTGATCATGACAGCTATCGTAACGATTGCAAATTTGTATGGTGTAGATATGTTTGCAAAACTGCAGGATGTGGTAGCGTTTTTACTGGTAGGATCTATGGTTGTGCTTGGACTGATCGGAATGTTTAAGCTTGGAACCGGACAGGTAGTTTCACAGCCTTATAATATGACAACGAAATTCAGTGATGTGATTCCGACGGTAGCCATTGCATTCTGGTTATTTATCGGAGCAGAGTACGTCATTCCGGTTTCCAAAAACGTAAAAAATGCAAAGCGAAACGTGCCGCTTGGTATGATCATTGGACTGGTACTGATCTGTGTGGTTCAGGCAATTATGGTACTCGGATTCCACAATTACACGCCATGGAATGATCTGTTAAACTCTGCAGCGCCGCATTTGCTGTATGGCGAAAATCTGCTTGGAAAAGCTGGCAGGATCTGGATGACGATCGTGTCCGTACTGGCGGTTGTCAGCAGTCAGAACTCAACGGTAAATGGATTGAGTGAAATCTGTCAGGGCATGGCAAAAATGAATATGATGCCACGGATCTTTGCAAAGACAAATAAGAAAAATGTTCCTTGGTTTGGTGTTATTTTTGTCAGTGTGTTTATTTTCGTATTTGCAAAACTCAGCGATGGATCTTCCGATGCAATTTCTTTCCTGATTCTGGTCGGCTCGGTCTTCTAGATGATTTCCTATGTACTGGCTCACATGGACGTACTGATTCTGCGCCGCAGATTGCCGAAGGCTCCGCGTTCTTTTAAAGTGCCTTTCGGACCGGTGCTCCCAATTGTTGGTATTGCAGGAATTATATATATGATCCTGAATATTTCCACAGATCCGGTGGAGCGTAATATGATCTGGCTGGTAACGGGAATTACCTTTGCGGTATTGGCTGTTTACTCCTTCTTCTGGATCAAGTTCAAGATGAAGATGCCGGTGTTCAAGAGTGTTCCGTTGGAAAAAGTTATGGCGATGGAAAACAGTATGTATTATACAATTCGAAAGCGGCGGGGAATCTGGCGCTAAATTTCGCTTTTCCTTTTGAAAAGATTCTGGTATGATAGCATGGTGTAAAAATTTTGCTATCAGAAAAAACTGAATGAATCATAAAAACAAAGGAGAACACATAGATAAATGAGTATTTTAAATGTAGAGCACCTGACGCATGGGTTTGGTGACCGTGCGATTTTTGAAGATGTATCCTTTCGTTTGCTGAAGGGCGAGCATATCGGTCTGATCGGTGCAAACGGCGAGGGAAAATCCACATTTATGAGTATTGTAACCGGTCACTTGATGCCGGATGAAGGAAAAGTGGAGTGGGCAAAAAATGTCCGTGCCGGGTATCTGGATCAGCATGCGGTGCTGGAAGAGGGGATGACTATCGGTGATGTGCTGCGTTCCGCATTTTCCTGGCTGTTTGAGATGGAGACAGAGATGAACCAGATGTTTGAGCAGATGGCGGAGGCCACACCGGAGGAGATGGAACGTCTGCTGGAAGAGACGGGTACTTATCAGGAATTGCTGGATCAGCATGATTTTTATATGATCGATGCGAAAGTAGATGAAGTTGCCCGTGCATTAGGCCTGCTGGATCTTGGACTGGATCGGGACGTTACGGATCTGAGTGGTGGTCAGAGAACGAAGGTTTTACTGGCAAAATTACTGCTTGAAAAGCCGGACATTTTATTGTTGGACGAGCCGACGAACTATCTGGATGAAGAGCATATCGCATGGCTGAAACGTTATCTGCTGGATTATGAAAATGCATTTATTCTGATCTCTCATGATATTCCGTTTCTGAATGAAGTAGTAAACATTATTTATCATATGGAAAATCAGGAACTGAACCGTTATGTTGGTGATTATGAGCATTTCCAGGAAGTGTACGCCATGAAAAAAGCGCAGCTTGAGGCAGCCTACCGCAGACAGCAGCAGGAAATCAGCGAGTTAAAGGATTTTGTGGCGAGAAATAAAGCCAGAGTTTCTACCAGAAATATGGCAATGTCCCGTCAGAAAAAACTGGATAAAATGGATGTCATCGAACTGGCGGCAGAGCGGCCGAAGCCGGAATTCCATTTTCAGTATGGACAGACGCCGGGAAAAATGCTGTTTGAGACACAGGATCTGGTGATCGGTTATGATGAGCCGTTGTCCAAACCGCTGAATTTCTCCATGGAGCGTGGGCAGAAGATCGCGCTGGTTGGTACAAACGGAATCGGAAAAACAACGCTGTTGAAGAGTATTTTGGGATTGATACCATCTATTTCCGGTGAATGTGAACTGGGCGAAAAACTGCAGCTTGGTTATTTTGAACAGGAAGTAAGCCCGGATAACCGTAACAGCTGTATCGAAGAAATCTGGGAAGAGTTTCCATCATTTTCCCAGTATGAAGTGCGTTCCGCTCTGGCAAAATGTGGACTGACAACGAAGCATATTGAGAGCCAGGTGCGTGTGTTAAGCGGTGGTGAACAGGCGAAAGTACGTCTGTGCAAATTGCTGAACCGTGATACGAATTTCCTGTTGCTGGACGAGCCGACCAACCATCTGGATGTGGATGCAAAGGATGCGTTAAAGACTGCATTGCAGGAGTATCGCGGAAGTATCCTGCTGATCTGCCATGAGCCGGAATTTTATCAGGATGTGGTAGACGAAATCTGGAATATGAGTCAGTGGACTACCAAGTTATAGAAAATCTATCGCGCATTGGATATACATGATGAAGAAAATATAGGCTGTTACGAAATGGCTACAGAATATATTGAGAAAAAAACATCAATAGTGCAGTAGCGTATACTAACTGAAGTGATTGACAGAGTACCCCACAGGGGTATACAATGATATTGATTGAAAAATCATCATTTGAGAAAGAAGGAATCAGTATGGTAAAAACTGTATTAAAAATTGATGGTATGTCATGCAGCATGTGTGAAGCTCATATGAATGAAGTCATCCGCAACAATTTTAAAGTAAATAAAGTCTCTTCTTCAGCAAGTGCCGGAGAGACCGTCATCATCAGCGATGCAGAACTTGATATTCCATGGGTGAAAAAACAGGTAAAAGATATTGGATATAAAGTATTATCTTATGAATCGAAACCTTATGAGAAAAAAGAAAAGAAAGGTTTCTTCCATTTTGGAAAGAAATAAGAAACCGGGAATATGCAGTGAAAAGCCGACAATTACGACAGAGGAAATTCTGTTGTAGCTGCCGGCTTTTTCTTTATGTATTCAGATGTTGCAGTCCATGGAAGATACTTTTATGAAAAAACAGAATGCACGGCAAAGAACCATAGTTGGGAATAAGAAGCAACCGGCGGCTTCGTTGTGCATTTTGTATATGAATAAAGCCGAGATTCTGTAAAAAATTTCATGGCAGGATTTGTCGAATCATTGTATAATAAATCTATATGCAAAAAACAGGAGAGACGAAGGATGAACTGGAAGAATGTACAGATTGTCCCAACATTTGTAGATCAGGGCGTATCCTGCTATCAACTGGAGGGCGGAGACTTTAAAAATGAATATTATATTGTATCAGAAGCGGAGACACGGAAATTATTAAATAATCCGGAGATCGTTGGATATGAGACTTATTATTGTCTGATTCCGTCCACTTCCCAGATGTTGTATTATTTCAAAGAACAGAAGAAGGTGACAACCGCCAACATTCTGTCTATTCTGCGTGGTGCGTTAAACTATCCGCTGGAGGAGAGCTGCTATCGTGAGCATATCCGTGTGCATGACATCAGTTTTCTGTCCAGTGAGCGTGTGTTCCATGAAGATGAGATTGCCGGTCTTGAGATTAAATACAGCAAGCTGACGATGGTGCCTGGAAGTACCTTGTTGATCGGTGATATCATTGCTACCGGAGAGACATTGATCCATTGTCTGCGATATGTGACTGATTTTTACCGCGCACACGGAGCAAAACTGCGCAATATTATCATCTTTACGATCGGTGGGACAAAAGGCATTGAGATTTTAGAACGCCTGACCGAGGAAATCCGTGAATACTGGCCAGATTTTGAGGGATTTATTACAGTATTTTATGAAGGTATTTTTGCAACTTACCAGGATAAAGGTGTATCCGGCATCAACCTTCCGGATGTCGATTTCTACTGGAAAGGTGGTATCATTGCGCCGGAATTCAGACGTCAGACACTTTCTATGTGCAATCCGTTATTTGAGAAATGCATCATCTATGATGGTGGCGCACGTCGTTACGAAATCCATGAGCATGTAGAGGAAGTGCTGGAATTCTGGAACGGCATGCTGGAGCGTGCAGATGAGATCGATCTGAAGGAATTGCTGGATGAGAAACTTGGCTATCCGGCTCCTTTGGCATACAATGACTGGGTGGAAGCAAACCATTATCAGGAGTTGAACGACGCACAGAAAAACTGGCTGTATCGTCAGGAACTTGGCTATATCGAGAGTTTAAAAGGAATGACTGTGCGCGAGATCGCAGAACAGAGAATCGAAGAGATTACAACAGCATTGAGAAAATATATGCTATAATAAATCTGTCAATAGCTGCATGATACGACTGCTTGCAGGCAGTATCATGCAGCTATTTGACGGATAAACACACATGAGCATGTAGGGAGATAGCCTGGAATGCGAATGTGTGTTGCGGATTCGAGAGTTCGAAGAACGTAGAAGCCGCATTTATTATAAAAGTAGAAACAGAAAAAGATACGACTGCTTGCAGGCAGTATCATGCAGCTATTTGACGGATAAATAGAAAAGATTGCGAGGAAAAATATGACCAAAAAGCAACGGGCGCTTGAAATCATCAATCGTCTGAAAACAGAATATCCGGATGCAGACTGTACATTGGATTATGATCAGGCCTGGAAACTGTTGGTCAGTGTCCGGCTGGCGGCGCAATGTACGGATGCGAGGGTCAATATGATCGTTCCGACGTTATTTGAAAAATATCCAGGCGTGGAAGCACTGGCGGATGCTGATGTGGCAGATATCGAGGAGATTGTCCGTCCCTGTGGACTTGGCAAGAGCAAAGCCAGAGATATCAGTGCCTGCATGAAGATGCTCCGGGACGAGTTTGATGGAAAAGTGCCGAAGGATTTTAACGCCTTGCTGAAACTTCCGGGTGTGGGACGAAAAAGTGCCAATCTGATCATGGGAGATGTGTTTGGGCAACCTGCCATCGTGACAGATACCCACTGCATTCGTCTGGTGAACCGCATGGGATTGGTGGATGGCATTAAGGAGCCGAAAAAAGTTGAGATGGAATTGTGGAAGATCATTCCACCGGAGGAAGGCAGCGATTTCTGCCATCGTCTTGTATTGCACGGGCGAGAAGTCTGTACTGCACGGACACAGCCGTATTGCGATAAATGCTGTCTGAATGATATCTGTAAAAAACGCATCTGATGTTGGTGATATTGTTAAGATGCGATAAATTCAAGTCGAACGCACGTGAGACTTGGTGCGTGATTCTGGTCAGCGAAAGCTGACATATTCTTTTCAGAATCACTGCACATCCACGCGGAGCGTTTATCTCAGTCGGAGATTGTACTCCCACTGAGAAAGACTTGTTTTTACTCACCACTTGCAGAAGTGGGAGTCTTCTCGACTGAGATAAAAATCCCTGTGTAAAAGCGAAGATTATATTCGCAGCAAAATAAGGGATGAATAAAGCTTTGTATGAAAGAAAACTTTGAAATCATTGTAAAAAAAGGAGAACATGAATGCTGGAAATCAAAGAGTATGTGAAGGCAGAAAGTCTGGAACAGGCATTTGAACTGAATCAGAAGCGCACCAATCAGATCATTGGTGGAATGCTCTGGATGAAAATGGGAGATCACAGAATACAGACGGCGATAGATCTGTCGGGTCTTGGTCTTGATACGATCGAGGAAGATGAGACACAGTTTTCCATCGGGTGTCTGACATCCTTACGACAGCTGGAGTTACATGAAGGACTGAATCAGTGGAGCGACGGAGCAGTGCGCGAGAGTGTACGTCATATTGTAGGTGTGCAGTTTCGAAATCTGGCCACTGTGGGAGGAAGTATTTTCGGAAGATTTGGTTTTTCGGATGTACTGACCTGCTTCCTGGCAATGGATACCTATGTGGAACTGCATCACAGTGGAATTCTGTCTCTGGCAGATTTTGTGAATCTTCCAAGAGATAATGATGTACTGATCCGCCTGATCGTAAAAAAGACACCGGGTAAATGTGTTTATCTGTCCCAGAGAAATACAAAAACAGATTTTCCGGTATTAACCTGTGCTGTCTGTCGGGATGAAAGAGGAATCAGAGTCGCTGTAGGTGCGAGACCCCAGAAAGCGATGCTGCTGACGTTATCAGAGACACAGAAAGCAGATCTTGCACAGAATCGTGCAGATGCAGCTGCAAAAATCGCAGGCGAACTTGCGGCTCAGATTCCAACGCAGGATAACATGCGTGCCAGTGCTGCATATCGGACACATCTTGCCAAGGTGCTGATCCGTCGTGCGCTGCTGACCGTGACAGAGGAGGTGCAGTAAGATGGTTGTGACAATTACATTAAATGGAAAAAAAGTGGAAGCACTTGTAAAACCGGATACATTACTTATTGACTTTGTGCGTGACCATGGTTGTTACAGTGTAAAGCGTGGCTGTGAGACATCTAACTGTGGACTTTGTACTGTATTCGTAAATGATAAACCGGTACTTTCCTGTTCCATGCTGGTGGCACGGGTAAACGGATGTAAAGTAGATACTTTGGAAGGACTTCAGAAAGAGGCCGAAGAATTTGGTGCATTTATTGCAGATCAGGGGGCAGAGCAGTGTGGGTTCTGCAATCCGGGAATGATCATGAATGCCATTGCATTATTCCGGGAAAATCCGGATCCTTCTGATGAAGAAATCAAAGAATATTTAGCAGGAAATCTTTGCAGATGTTCCGGATATGAAGGACAGATGCGTGGAATCAAAGCTTTTCTGGAATACAAAAAGAATGGAGGCAGCAGATGAAAGCAGTAAATCAGCCAATTCGAAAAAAAGATGCCATGGCGCTGGTGACAGGAAAACCGGTTTTTATGGACGATCTGGTTCCGAAGGACTGTCTGATCGTCAAATTACTGCGCAGTCCCCATGCCAATGCAATCATAAAAGAAATCAATAAGACTGCAGCGGAAAAAGTACCGGGAATTGAAGCAATCTATACCTGGGAAGATGTTCCGCAGCAGCGTTTTACCACAGCGGGACAGACCTATCCGGAAGCGACACCTTATGATCGTCTGATCCTGGACCGGCATGTACGTTTTGTGGGTGATCCGGTGGCAATCATTGCCGGTGAGGATGAAGCCTGCGTGGAAAAAGCCATGCGTCTGATCAAAGTGAAATATGAAGTGCTTCCGGCAATTCTGGATTTTCATGTGGCAAAAGATAATGAAATCCTGATTCATCCGGAGGATAACTGGAGATCACTCTGTCCGGTTGGCGCGGACAATAAACGGAATCTCTGCGCCACAGCCAGATCGGAAGAAGGCGATGTGGACGGTGTGATGGCAGAATGTGATACCATTGTGGAGCATACTTATCATACTGTCGCAGATCAGCAGGCGATGATGGAGACATTCCGTACTTACTGTTCTGTGGATGCCTATGGCAGACTGAATATTTTCAGTTCCACACAGATTGTATTCCATGTGCGAAGAATTGTATCCAATGCTCTTGGTATTCCGAAGTCTCAGATCCGTGTGTCAAAACCGCGTGTCGGCGGTGGGTTTGGAGCAAAACAGACTGCAGTTTCCGAAGTGTATCCGGCATTTGTAACCTGGATGACAAAGAAACCGTCCAAAATCATTTTTACCAGAGAGGAATCCCAGATTGCATCCTCTCCCCGACATGAGATGGAAGTGCATGTAAAAGTAGGTGCAATGAAGGACGGAACCATTCGTGCGATTGATATGTATACACTGTCAAATACCGGTGCTTACGGTGAGCATGGACCGACAACGGTAGGATTAAGCGGACACAAATCCATTCCGCTTTATGCAAAAGCAGAGGCATTCCGTTTTGATTACGATGTTGTGTATACCAATGTAATGTCTGCAGGAGCATATCGTGGATATGGTGCGACACAGGGTCAGTTTGCACTGGAATCAGCGGTAAACGAACTGGCGCAGAAACTGCATATGGATCCGGTGAAGCTGCGTGAGATAAATATGGTGCGGGAAGGCGATATCATGCCTGCTTATTATGGTGAGCCAAACAACAGTTGTGCGCTGGATCGTTGTCTGGAACGCGCGGCAGAGATGATCGGGTGGAAAGAGAAGTTCCCTTGCCGGGATATGGGCAACGGAAAAGTGCGAGGCGTCGGTATGGCCATGTCCATGCAGGGATCCGGTATTTCCAATGTGGATGTAGGATCTGCGACCATTAAGCTGAACGAAGATGGAACATATCTGCTCTCTATCGGTGCTGCTGATATGGGAACCGGATGTGATACGACACTGGCGCAGGTGGCAGCGGAATGTCTGGAATGTGATACGGACAGGATCGCAGTATCCGGTGCAGATACCGACACCTCACCTTACGATTCCGGATCTTACGCATCCAGTACGGCATACGTTACCGGTAAAGCCGTGGAAAAGACAGCACTTCATCTGATCAAAGAGATGAAGCAAACAGCTGCTCAGATGCTGGAGTGCAACGTGGACGATACCCGTTTTGAAGGAGACCGTGTAAGCTGTATTTCCACAGGAAAAACCGTGACAACAGCGGAAATCGGTGTGCATTCCATGTGTGCAAATAACCATGCACTTCAGGTAACGGAAAGCCATTATTCTCCGGTTTCTCCGCCACCGTTTATGGTCGGAATGGCAGAAGTGGAAATTGATAAAGAAACCGGTGAACTGGAACTGATCGATTATGTGGCTGTAGTTGACTGCGGTACTCCGCTGAACCCGAATCTGGCAAGAGTTCAGGTAGAAGGCGGTCTCGGACAGGGTATCGGCATGGCATTGTATGAGAATGTACAGTATACGGATTACGGAAGAATGATGAACAATTCTCTGATGCAGTATAAGATTCCAGCTCGTGTGGATGTGTGCAGACTCCGGGTTGAGTTCGAGAGCAGTTATGAACAGTCCGGCCCGATTGGCTCAAAATCCATCGGAGAGATTGTTATCAACAAACCAACTACGTCATTGACCCATCCGGTTGCCAATGCAACAGCTCTCTGGTTGAGAGACTTTCATATCTGAACGGAGACAATAGCACTGGATATACGAGTGGAATAGAAAAAAGGAACACCAATAAGCTCATT
>ENA-OQKO01000998-OQKO01000998.1-human-gut-metagenome-genome-assembly--contig:-NODE-998-length-20320-cov-4.111078_pt1 | contig 20320 bp, 16 predicted proteins | sample MGYA00242777_ERZ504796 | MGnify/ENA primary metagenome ERZ504796 (study PRJEB26092, sample SAMD00036404) | human gut metagenome | host: Homo sapiens | study: EMG produced TPA metagenomics assembly of... | reverse complement strand
CCATGTATACGGACGTGGAACTACAGATGACAAAGGACCTGTAATTGAAGCTCTCTATGCGATGAAACTTCTAAAGGATTCCGGTGTGAAACTGAACAAAAGAGTCCGTCTGATCATGGGATGCAATGAGGAGACCGGTTCCAAATGTATGGTACATTATAATGAGGTAGAGGAAGAGTTATCCTGCGGCTTTACACCTGATGCAAATTTCCCATGTATTCATGGTGAAAAAGGCTATATGTCCATGATGGCATATTCCAAAAATACCAGAATTATCTCCATGAATGGTGGCTTTGTTTCTAATGCAGTATGCGATAACTGTACCACTGTGATTCCGGCGGAAGCTGGTCTTAAGGAGAAACTGGAGCAGATGCTTTCCGAAACAAAACTGCAGGAATATAAAGTTACGGAAGCCGAAAACCAGATCACCATTTATGCAAAAGGCGTACCGGCTCATGCCAGCACCCCGACACTTGGTATCAACGCAGCAGGTGTTACCATGGAATGTCTTGCAAAGGCAGGCTTTGAAGACGATTTTGTTAAATTTTATAATCAGCACATTGGAACTGCCTGTGATGGCTCCGGTGTTGGCCTTAAAATTGCCGATGAATTTGGTGAGCTGACCTTCTGCAATGGAATCGTAAAAACAGAGAATGGTGTGATCTCCTGTACCATCGACATCCGTGTACCTGTAACCTTCAAAAAGGATGATATTCTGAATCGTATAGAGGGTAATCTGGAAGATGAAAATGGCCGTATTGAGGTGGGGGAAATCGGTAATCCGTTGTTCTTCCCAAGAGAATCTCCGCTGGTAAATGCCCTGTACAAGGCTTATGTGGATGTGACTGGCGACACGGAGAACAAACCAATGGTAATTGGCGGTGGTACCTATGCCAAATCTCTGAAAAATATTATTGCATTTGGTCCGGAAAAGCTGGGTGTGGATTATCGTATTCACGGTGCAGATGAGTTCATTCTTGTTTCCGAGATGGAAGAGGCTGTGGAAGTGTATATGGAAGCAATTAAGAATTTGTTAGCAATTTAACCGAATCAAGTAAGTTCCCTGGGGCGATTGCGAAAAGCAATACGCAGTGGGAGACTTTCTTGTAGCAGGAGGAGTGTAAGCTCCTTCTGATAAACTGCGAAGCAGTTATTCGGTTATGAGCAAGTAGCAAAGCGGACCTGGAAGATCTGCTTGCCTCCAATTAAACAAGTTTTGAATACAAAAATAAAAGAAGAAGTCCTCGAATGTTACTGGCATTCGAGGGCTTCTTTGTGTGATCAGGAAATTACTTTGCAATACTTCTTTTACACAAAAAAAGCTCTGAGAATATTGAGATTATATTGCAATTGGAAAATGTCAATATCTGTATCAGAAATGACAATGTTAGAATCGTCTTTTTTTAACAAGCAGGTATATAATAGGCGTGCATTGAAAAGAAAGTGTCAACACAGGTTAAACTGAGTTAGCACTAATCCTGGCTTTTCAGAGAATTGTATTCACCGGGATTGCAGCCGAAATACTTGCGGAATCCGATGGCAAAACGGCTTGCATTGCTGAAGCCTGTCAGGGCAGCAATCTGAGTCATGGAATACTGCCCGCTTTGTACCAGGGAGAAGCTCTTTTTCGCCCGGTATTCTTCCAGATAGGCAGTGATGGTTTTGCCCGTCATTTTTTTGAAAAGACGGCAGCAGACCTCTCTGGACAGATGCACATGATCTGCAAGCTGCTGTAGGGATATTACAGAATCAAAATGCGTATTCAGATAATTCAGCATTTGTTCCAGACGTTCAAGCTCCAGCTGATTGGAAGGCGTGTAATGGGAGGAATAGTTCTGACTCTCAAAGAGAATATCACTGAAAATCTGGCATAGAAGTCCTTTGATTTTCAATTCGTAACAGTAAGGTTTGTGATCAAAAAGCTGTTCGATCAGATTAAGCTTTTCCAGGATCTGTTGGTGCGAAGGTGTATCAGGCGTCAAAAGAACACATGGAATTGCTGCGTTTTGAAGAAAAGGTCTGAAACAGTTTTTCTCCACATCACTTCCAAAGTCTCCGTACATAAAGTCCGGGCGGACCAGAATGGTGCTGTATCTGGCTGGTTGATTGCCCGGTGAATGGCAGCTGTGAGGCACATTTCGATTTATGAGAAGACCTTCTCCTGGATTCAGATGATAGCTTTTTTGATAAATCTGATAGATAGATTCTCCTTTTCTGGGAAGGCTGATCTCCAGATCATTATGCCAGTGAATGGGAACACTTTTTCCTTCAAAATCCCAGAGATCATCATGACTCACTGTCATTGGAAAGCTTTCGGTTCCATGAGGGCAAAGTTCTCTGTTGGTATCGTCTACCAGAATTTTTCGCATTGACATATACAATTCTCCAAGTGGTTTATATTTTTATTATAGCGCCAGCACATGTGCAGCGCAAGAGGGAGGTACAGATGTCTCGTTCAAAAGAAATGGATCTGACCACAGGAAATCCGTTCTGGTCTTTGCTGAAATTTGCCATTCCTGTAATTTTAGGAAACCTGTTTCAGCTTTTTTATACTCTGGCAGATTCTGTGATCGTGGGAAAAACGCTGGGAGCAGAGTCCCTTGCAGCAGTTGGTTCCACCAGCATTATTATCTACTTTGTGTTCTGTTTTATCAATGGATTTACCGGTGGATTTGGTATCTGCCTGGGGCAGCGTTGTGGTGCAAAGGATGAAAAAGGAATGCGAAAAAGCATTGCTGTTTCCACTCTTTTAAGTATTGCCTTTACGGTGGTTCTTACACTTGTCTGTTGTCTGCTTGCGCATCAGATACTTAGCTGGATGCAGATTCCTGAGGATATTTCCGGAGAAGCCTATGACTATATGTTTGTGGTGCTTCTGGGCACCGGTGCAACCGTTTTTTACAACATGATCTCTAATATGCTGAGGGCTCTTGGAGACAGTAAAACACCACTGTATTTCCTGGTATTTTCTTCTGTTTTGAATATTTTTCTGGATATTTTATTTATTGTTCCCATGCATATGGGAGTGGCAGGAGCAGCCTGGGCTACCATACTTTCCCAGTTCCTTTCCGCTGTACTTTCCTTGCTTGTAGGAATGAAAAAATTTCAGATTCTTCATCTTCACAGAGAAGATTTTTATGACCTGAAAGACGCAGCAGTCCTTCATTTGAAAACCGGTTTTCCAATGGGGTTCCAGATGTCGGTTATGTGTATTGGACAGCTGGCTATGCAGGCTGTGGTAAATTCTCTTGGAACGGCAGCAGTAGCCGGTTACACTGCCGCTTCCAAAGCAGACCAGCTTTCCGTCCTTGTAAATAATGCTATGATGACTGCAATTTCCAATTATGTGGCACAGAATTTTGGTGCTGGAAAGAAGGACAGAATCCGTCAGGGAGTACGCGCCTGCCTGATTCAGACAGAAGCTTTTAACCTGTTTATGTGTGTTGGAATTCTCATCCTTCGCCATCCGATCGTGCGGATGTTTCTGTCTGATCCAACACAGGAAATATATCATTATTCCGATATGTATCTCACAATTGTGGCACCATTTTATTTCATTCTTGGTCTGCTTGCCGTATACCGCACTTCCATTCAGAGCATGCAAAACGGCCGGGCTCCTTTCACAGCCTGCATGATCGAGCTGGTGATGCGGATCATTGCTACTGTTGGAATGGCAGGAATCCTTGGCTATACGGCTGTCTGTATTGCCAGTCCACTGGCCTGGTTCGGTGCGTGTGCACTTCTGATCCCTTGCTATTACAGGATGATGAAAGACAGCGCACAGACCGCTTAAATTGTGGTATTTTTATGAAATTAGTAGATATTGGCATGGCGAGATGGTATAATCAAGGTGTTTTGGGTGGAATGACGGGAGAATTATATGATTCGTTCCAATCGGGAAAGTGGTTTTGGACGCTATGATATTATGCTGATTCCGCGTCCTCAAAGGGAAGGCAGTCTGCCGGCTATGGTTCTGGAATTCAAGTTTTATAATGAAAAGATTCATCATTACGGATTTGCATTTAAAGGAAAAGAAGTACTCATAGGAGAATAACTGCCTGGAGTAGCAGAAAATTCTATTAGATAATAAGATCCGACAGATGTTGTGAAAATATCATCTGCCGGATCCTTTTATTATCTATTTGTAGTTCTTAACAGACTGTGTTCGCAAATATACTGGAACACAAAATAAAAAATAATTCCCTTTGAAACGGTGGAAAGTGTCAGTGCCCACCAGATTCCATTCAGTCCCAGTGCAGTGTTTGACAGAACCAGTGCAAGGGGGATTCGTATAACAGTCAGGCCAACGCTGATCAGACTGCAAAGCTGTGTCCGTCCAAGACCAGACAGGGCACCCACAGTCATCATTTCCACGCTGAGAAAAATTTCGGAAAATCCGATGATTCGCAGGTAATCAACGGAAAGCCGGATAACTTCCTCCTCGTGGAAAAAGAGCACAGAAATCTGCCGCGGGAAAAATACAAAGGCAATAGTGATCAGTGCAGCCCAGCATATCAGAAGCCGAATGGAAATATGGTATCCTGATTTGATTCGATCTTTTTTTCCTGCTCCGTAGTTCTGCCCCATGAAAGCGTTCAGGGCGGAGCCAAAACCATCAGCTGTGTTCCAGGAAAGGGACTCAATCTGTCCGCCTACACGCTGTACGGCAATCGCTCCGTCCCCGAATCCGGAAACCATTCGGGTGAGTATCATGGAGATGATACAGTAAAGGCTTCCCTGAAGTGCAGTGGGGGTTCCAATGCGAAAGACTCCTTTTAAACAGGCAATATCCGGTCTGGAAAGCAGACGGATTTTGTGTAGTACATTGGTTTCACCGTGGTCACGGAGAATTTCTGCAACAAGGATCAGCAGAACTATAATCTGTGCGGTAACAGTTGCAACTGCTGCTCCTACAACTTCTAATCTGGGAAATGGTCCTACACCAAGAACAAGAAGCGGATCAAGGATCATATTCAGTATCAGACCAAAGAAGTTTGCTTTCAGCGGTGTTTTGGAATCGCCCTGGGCTGTGAAAAGACCTGTCAGCACCTGGGAAAGGAAGGAAAACAGGATCAGCCCGCAGGTGATCCGCATATAAATTCTGGCACTGTTGTAAGTTTCTGCATCATTTAATGCAAAAAAATGCAGCAGCGGATTCGTAAATAACATACTGATCAAGGTAACAAAAAGAGAGAAGAGTATGGTAAGCTGCAGAGCCGCCTGTGCAAAGCCTGCGGCAGTCTTCTGGTCACCTCTTCCAAGGGAATGCGCCATGTTTACCTGTCCTCCCATTCTTGCCAGGGAAGAAAGTCCCTGGGAGAGCCAGACGTACATACCTCCCACGCCCACACCCGCCACTGCTTTAGAGCCCAGCATTCCTATCCATGCCATATCTGTAATGTTGTAGGCGGTAGACAGGAAGGAAGAAGCCATGATTGGCAGTGCCAGCTCAGACAAAGTCCGTAAAATAGGACCGGAGGTGAGATTTAATTGTTTCTTTTTCATTTTAGATCTCCTGAAAATAGTAAAGTATCATTATTATACCATAGAAAACGCATTTTAAGAAGATGAAATATGACTTGAAAAGTTACTGTTCACTCCGTGACCAGTAACACGCTTCGCGATGCACAGAAATCATGCATTCGCATGATTTCGCGCCGCAATTCTCGGGTTTTCTGTGAACTTTGTTCACAAAAAACACCTCGCGGAATGTTACCAGTGAACAGTAACCTTGAAAATACTCTAAAGCCTGTTTGAAAAAGCCTAATGTGAAAAAAATATGAAATTATGTTCCATACCTTGACTTTTAAAAGAATGAATGTTATATTACAAATAGAACAAAAATAAAAGTTATTTCCCGTGGATGTTCGGGAGATGGACAACAGCATTCCCCGGAAGAGATTCCGGGGAATTTGTAGATACTGAATAGTTACAATAAATTGACATTACTGTATTCAGAAAATATATTACGAAGTATATGGATGAAAGCTGTGGGCAGTAATGAATTTATTTCGCAATATGAGGAGTCAGAGGTGACCAGTATGGGAGCAAAGAGAGATTATTATGAAGTGCTGGGAATCAGTCGCAGCGCGGATAAAGATGCTATAAAGAAAGCTTATCGTAAGATGGCAAAGAAATACCATCCGGATTCAAACGCGGGAAATCCGGATGCTGAAGAAAAGTTTAAGGAAGTCACAGAAGCATATAATGTGCTCAGTGACCCTGAGAAGAAAAAACTCTATGATCAGTTCGGTCATGCAGCATTTGAAGAAGGTGCTGGCGGTGCCGGATATGGTGGTGGCTTTAATGGAAACGGCGGCTTTGGCGATTTTGGAAACAGTCATAGCGGTGCTTACAGAAGTCCGGATGGCAGCTATCAGGAATTTCATTTCGAAGGCGGTGACATGGACGATATTCTGAAGAATTTGTTTGGAGGAGGCTTCGGAGGAGAACGCAATTCTGGAAAGAATGGTTCTGCACACGGATTTGGAGGAAGCGGTTTTGGTCACTCTGGCTTTGAAAACGGCTCTTTTAGAAGTGGATTTAATAACAGAAGCGGATTTAATGGTGGTTTCGGCAGTGGCAGTTTTGATAATACCGGTTATGGAGATGGCTTCGGAAACAGCTGCAATAGCGGCTTCCGTGGTGGTCGTCAGCAGAAAGGCCAGGATCTGAATGCCGAAATTTCTATCAGCTTCAACGAGGCCGCATTTGGCTGTGATAAGCTAATTAATCTTTCAGAAGCAGACGGCAGTGGCAAACAGACTCTGAAAGTTCACATTCCTGCCGGAATTGACAACGGCAAGAGTATCCGTCTGAGAGGCAAAGGAAATCCAGGTTACGGAGGTGCTCCCGCAGGGGATCTTCTTCTGAAGGTTCATGTAGGCGAGCGCCCTGGCTTTGAGCGAAAAGGCACCGACGTTTACACCACCGTAAATGTGCCGTTTATCACAGCTGCTCTGGGCGGTGAGGCAAAAGTCCAGACCCTGAATGGCCAGGTAATGTGCCGTATCCCGGAAGGCACACAGTCTGGCAGCAAGATCCGTCTGAAAGGAAAAGGTATCCAGGCAATGGGAAAAGCTGGAGTCTACGGTGATCTGTACGTAACCGTCCAGGTTCAGGTACCGAGAAGTTTAAGCGAGGAATCCAAACGGAAACTTCGTGAATTTGATACCAGTACCAGAATGGCTGGTACAAGAGGAAGCCGAACAGCGTAAAATTGCCTGCTATTAAATAACTATTTATTAAATAAGCGAAAGGTACAATATAGCTTACATGTATAAAATTTGGTTTGCTAAATCTAAGCTGAATGCATGTAAGCAGTTTGTTTCTATGTCTTGATCATAATCCGAAATCGGACTAAATCTATTAAAAAAGGTCCGATTTCGGATTTTTTGTGCTGCTTTACAGATCGGGAAAGCAAAAAGGAGAGAAAACGCATATGGCAGAAGCTCTGGGATTGACCGGTTCTGTGTCCTGTCTGGTGAAGAATAAAAAGAAATATCATTATTATTAGAAAAAACACTATATTTCTTGAAAAAATGATATTGATTTAAGTACATGAATTGTGGCATGATATAAACATGTATGTTAAACTGTAATAAGTGTAACAATATATGCTAAAGTATGATGCTTTTGAACAGGGAGGAAAAAATGGGAAATCAGAGAGAATGTGGCGTGCTGCTTCCAATCAGTAGTCTGCCTTCAAAATACGGAATTGGATGTTTTTCAAAAAGTGCCTATGAGTTTGTGGATCAGTTGAAGGCAGCTGGACAGGGCTGTTGGCAGATTCTGCCCCTTGGACCAACCAGCTACGGTGATTCACCTTATCAGTCTTTTTCCACCTTTGCAGGAAATCCTTATTTTATCAGTCTGGAAGACCTGATCGAAGAGGGAGTGCTTACGGAAAAAGAGTGTGATGCTGTGGATTTCGGTTCCAGGGAAGATGATGTGGATTATGAGAAAATTTACAAAGGACGATACAAACTTCTTCGTAAAGCCTATGAGAGAAGCGATATTTCCAAAAATCCTGACTTTGTAAGATTCCAGCAGGAGCAGGCGCATTGGCTTGGCGATTATGCACTTTTTATGGCGGTGAAGGATCGTTTTGAGGGAATTCCGTGGACAGAATGGGCGGAGGACATCCGTCTTCGCTGGAATAATGCACTGGATTATTACAGAAAAGAACTGTATTTTGAAATTGAATTCCAGGAGTATATGCAGTTCAAATTTTATGAACAGTGGGCGAAACTGAAAGCGTATGCAAACAGAAGAGGAATTCGTATTATCGGAGATATTCCGATCTATGTTGCCATGGACAGCGCAGATACCTGGGCAAATCCAGGACTTTTCAAACTGGATGAAAATAACGAGCCTACACAGGTAGCCGGATGTCCGCCAGATGGATTTTCTGCAACAGGACAGCTTTGGGGAAATCCGCTGTACAGATGGGATGTGCATAAAAATACCGGATTCGAGTGGTGGATCAAACGTCTGGCACATTGCTTTAATATGTATGATGTTGTCCGCATTGATCATTTCCGTGGATTTGATGAATATTATGCGATTCCATATGGTGACAAGGATGCAAAACGTGGCTGGTGGGAAAAAGGACCTGGAATGGATCTTTTCCGCACCGTTTCCTATCGGTTGGGACACAAGGATATTATTGCTGAGGACCTTGGTTTCATGACTGACTCTGTGAAGCGTCTTGTTGAAGAGAGCGGTTATCCAAACATGAAAGTAATCGAGTTTGCCTTTGATGAGCGGGATACTGGAAATGCCAGTGACTATCTGCCTCATAACTACACAAATAACTGTGTGGTTTATACCGGAACCCACGACAATGAGACACTGCTTGGCTGGTATGGGGATATTACCCCTGAGGAGCGTCATATGGTTCGGGAATATCTGTGGAATTTCCACGATGATGAGAAAGGCATCTGCCGGAATATGATCCGTCTGGCTATGGGAAGTGTAGCCGGAAGATGTATTATTCCGATTCAGGATTATCTGCAGCTTGATAATTCAGCCCGCATTAATCAGCCATCCACTCTGGGAACAAACTGGAAGTGGCGCCTGAAAGAAGGGCAGTTCAGCAAAGAATTGCAGAAGGAAATGCTGACTCTGGCAACCAGATTCGGAAGGAAAAACTGGACCCCGGATCCGGTGAAAGAGAAAATGGAATAAATTTAATATTTAATCAGTTGTTGCATAAAAAAAGGTAGAAGAGTAAAATTGAGGGCAAGGGTGCTTGCCCTCAATTTTGTATATACGGAGAGCTGAAAAGTTTGTGCTTTTCATAAAAAGACATGAGGAGGAAACTAAGTTGGAAATTGAGAGAAAGTTTCTTGTTAAGAGAGAAAACCTTCCGGAAAACCTGGAACAGTATCCAAACAAGGCAATTGAGCAAGGCTATCTGTGCACAGAGCCGGTAGTGCGAATCCGCAAATCCAATGACAATTACTATCTGACTTATAAATCAAAGGGACTTCTGGCAAGAGAGGAATACAATCTGCCGCTGACAAAAGAATCCTATGAGCACTTAAAATCAAAAGCAGACGGAATCGTGATCTCCAAGGTACGTTATGTGATTCCTGAGAAAGACGGTTTATCCATTGAACTGGACGTGTTCAAAGCCCCCTACGAAGGCCTTCTCCTGGCAGAAGTGGAATTCCCAAACGAAGAAGCCGCTCATGCCTACCAGCCGCCTAAGTGGTTTGGGGAGGATGTGACCTACTCTGCAGAGTATCATAACAGTACTCTAAGTAAAGGGAAAAAGAGATAAAATTTTTATTTTATAATGAGCAATAACAAACAAATGACCTACATGAAGGGAGCGCAAAGATATGAAAATCGGATTTATCGGATGTGGAAATATGGGTTCTGCAATGATCGGTGGAATCCTGAAAAATGGTGTGTTTGAAAAAAATGAGATTATTGTTTCAAATCTCACAGAAGAAGGAAGCAGAAGAAGTCGGGAAAAACTTGGAGTTGTGACAACTCTGGATAATTGTGAAGTTGTGAAAAATGCAAATATTGTTATATTAGCAGTAAAGCCTCAATTCTATGAGGAGGTAATCGGTGAAATTAAAAGTTTCCTGACACCACAGCATATGATCGTAGGAATTGCGCCCGGTAAAACTCTTGCATGGCTGGAAGAAAAATGTGAGCAGCCGTTAAAGGTGGTACGTCTTATGCCGAATACCCCGGCACAGGTAGGGGCAGGAATGACAGGTGCCTGTGTCAATGATCGGGTAACAGAAGAGGATCTGGATCAGATTCTTGCCATTACAAACAGCTACGGTCGCACAGAGGTGGTACCAGAAAGGCTGATGGACGCAGTTAGCGCAGTCAGTGGGTGCTCTCCGGCTTATGTATTTATGTTTATTGAAGCAATGGCAGATGCCGCTGTGGCACAGGGAATGCCAAGAAAACAGGCCTATCAGTTCGCTGCCCAGGCTGTACTTGGAAGTGCGAAGCTGCTTCTGGAGACAGGTATGCATCCGGGAGAACTGAAGGATATGGTATGCTCCCCGGCAGGAACGACCATTGAGGGTGTGCGTATCCTGGAAAAAAATGGTTTCCGCAGTGCTGTGTTTGAAGCATTGCAGGGAGCTGCTGATAAAGGAAAGAAAATGTGAGCTTTGCCTACAAAAAACACCTCGCGGAATATTACCAGTGAGCAGTAACTATAAGTAAATAATTGTGAAAATGAATCAGGAGGTTTCACTATGAGCAAAAAAGTACACATCTTCCTCGCCGACGGTTTCGAAGATATTGAAGGCTTAACTGTAGTTGATCTTATGCGAAGAGCAGGAATCACTATTACAACCGTTTCTATAAAAAACACCAAACAGATCACTACAGCCCATGGTATCACCATGCTGACCGATACCACCTTCTGTGAGGCGGATTTCTCCGACGCGGACATGCTGGTTCTCCCAGGCGGGCAGCCTGGAACCACTTATCTTGGAGGATTCGAGCCACTTACCGATCTGGTTAAAAGCTTCTATAATAATGGAGGTAAGATAGCAGCCATCTGCGCGGCACCTACTGTTTTTGCAGAAATCGGACTTTTACATGGAAAGAAGGCCACTGCATACCCGGCCTGCATGGACGGTCTTGGAGATGCTGTGAAGTCTGAAGAAAAGGTTGTAATTGATGGAAATATTACTACAAGCCGTGGACTTGGAACTGCAATTGACTTTTCCCTTTCCCTGATTTCCCAGCTCCTTGGACAGGAAAAAGCAGAGCAGATTGCAGAATCCGTAGTATACAAGTAGGAAATATTCTGAAAAACCTTGATTTTCAAGGAATAACAGGGAAAATCCCCAAAAAAATAACCGGGAAAACCATAAAAAACACTGGCGTTTTTTATTGGGGTGTGCTATACTTCTACAATGACTGTAATAATAGGGGGAAACCCTGCGCATTTATAACCGCAGAAAGAATGCAGAGAGATATATATTAAGGAGGAACACGAAAATGAGTTTACAGGTGGAGAAATTAGAGAAAAACATGGCGAAGCTTACCATCGAAGTTTCCGCTGAAGATTTAGACAAAGCAATGGAGAAAGCTTACCAGAAACAGAAAAGCAGAATCAGCCTTCCAGGATTCCGTAAAGGAAAAGCTCCGAGAAAGATGATCGAGAGCATGTATGGCAAAGGTGTATTTATGGAAGACGCTGTTAATTCTCTTGTACCACAGGAATATACAAAAGCTCTTGGCGAGTGCGATCTTGAGATCGTTTCCCAGCCGGAGATCAATGTTACACAGATGGAGCCAGGTAAAGCTCTTATCTTCACAGCTGATGTAGCTGTGAAACCAGAGGTTACTCTTGGAGATTACAAGGGTGTAGAGGTTCCGAAGTCTGAGATCGCTGTAACAGACGAGGAAGTTGACGCTGAGGTTAAGAAAGAGCAGGATAAGAATGCAAGAACAGTTGCAGTTGAGGATCGTGCAGCTGCAAACGGCGATATCACAACAATCGATTTCGAAGGATTTGTTGATGGTGTTGCATTTGACGGCGGTAAAGGAACTGACTACGCACTTACACTTGGTTCCGGTACATTTATCCCGGGATTCGAGGATCAGCTTGTTGGAGCAAACACTGGTGACCATGTAGAAGTTAAGGTTACTTTCCCAGAGGAATATCAGGCAAAAGAGCTTGCTGGCAAGGAAGCTGTATTCCAGTGTGACGTTAAGAAGATCGAGACCAAAGAGGTTCCGGAGCTTGACGATGAGTTTGCGAAAGACGTATCTGAATTTGATACTCTTGCTGAGTACAAAGAAGATGTTAAGAAGAAACTGACAGAGAAGAAAGAGAAAGAAGCAAGAACTGCAAAAGAGAACGCTGCAGTAGATAAAGCAATCGAAAATGCACAGATGGATATTCCGGAGCTTATGACAAAGACTGAGTGCCGTCAGATGATGGACGATTTCTCCAGAAGAATGCAGCAGCAGGGATTATCCATGGAGCAGTACTTCCAGTTCACAGGCCAGAGCATGGACAAGATGATGGAAGACATGAAGCCACAGGCTCTCAAGAGAATCCAGACAAGACTGGTTCTTGAGAAAGTAGCTGAGGCTGAGAACATCCAGCCATCTGAAGAAGAGATCACAGAAGAAATCCAGAAGATGGCAGATGCTTACAAGATGGAAGCTGACAAGATCAGAGAAGCTATCGGTGAGAGCGGACTTGAGCAGATGAAGAAAGATATGGCTGTTCAGAAGGCTGTTACTGTTATCGCTGATGCAGCAGTTGAAGTTGAGAAAGCAGCAGACGCTGAATAATCAGCAGGCAGATAACTGCACATCCCAAGAGGGAAAAATTATTTTGTTATGAAAGCGCTCTCTCTGGCGCATTATAATGCAGACCAGGTGGAGCGCATCTGATAAGAAAAGAGGGAATATATGAGTTTAGTGCCTTATGTCATTGAGCAGACAAGCAGAGGGGAGAGAAGCTACGACATCTATTCAAGGCTTCTGAAGGACAGAATCATTTTCCTGGGAGAGGAAGTAAACGATGTAAGTGCCAGCCTGGTAGTTGCTGAGTTGCTTTTTCTGGAAGCAGAGGATCCTGGAAAGGATATCCAGCTTTATATCAACAGCCCGGGTGGTTCCGTGACAGCTGGTATGGCTATCTACGATACCATGCAGTATATCAAGTGCGACGTTTCCACTATTTGTCTGGGAATGGCTGCCAGCATGGGAGCATTCCTTCTTGCTGGTGGTACAAAGGGTAAGAGATTTGCACTGCCGAATTCTACGATCATGATCCATCAGCCATCTGGCGGAGCCCAGGGACAGGCTACTGAGATCCAGATCGTGGCAGATCACATTGCCAAGACAAAGAGAACATTAAATGAAATTCTGGCTGCAAACACCGGACAGCCTCTTGAGGTAGTAGAGAAAGATACAGACCGTGACAATTACATGTCCGCAGAGGAAGCATTGGCTTATGGTCTGATCGATGGTGTTGTAACCCACAAATAGGGAAAAACTGTAACTGGATAACCGAGTGTACACTGATGAAGATGTAGTATATTTGTGTATTTCCAGTATAAACTTTCCCGCCTAAACTGAAAACAAAAGAAATCCCCCTGGAGCTTTTAGAACTCTAATAGCCGGAGTTTTCTTTTGCATGCTACTGTAAGAAAAGACTCCTGAACTAACAGGAGTCTTATCTTGTAAAATGGGATAATTTTGTAAAATAGGTATATTTTACAGAATAATTTCAAATTTTAAGAAATAAAGAAAACTTTTTTCAGAATAGCTCTGAATAAGGTCGCTTTATTTAAAAGAAAGGAAAAGTTAAAGATTCATGGCTGAGAAGATAAGAGAAGGAAAAGTAAGATGTTCCTTTTGCCAGAAAACCGAGGATCAGGTCCGCAAATTAATCGCCGGACCGGATGGTGCCTACATCTGCGATGAGTGTGTAGGTATCTGCTCGGAAATCATGGAGGAAGAATTTGGAGGATACGATCAGGAAGAGATTCTTGGATCTGAGATCAATCTGATGAAACCAGAGGAAATCCATGCAATTCTGGACGACTATGTAATCGGACAGGATGAGGCAAAGAAAGCACTTTCTGTTGCTGTATACAATCATTACAAACGTGTTACTGCTTCCAGAAATCTGGATGTAGAGCTTCAGAAGAGCAACATCCTTATGCTTGGACCAACTGGTTCCGGTAAGACACTTCTTGCCCAGACACTGGCAAGACTTCTGAATGTACCGTTTGCCATTGCAGACGCCACTACCCTGACAGAGGCAGGATATGTAGGTGAAGATGTTGAGAATATTCTTCTGAAGATCATTCAGGCTGCTGATTATGATATTGACAGAGCGCAGTATGGAATTATTTATATAGATGAGATTGACAAGATCACACGTAAATCAGAGAATGTTTCCATCACTCGTGATGTTTCCGGAGAGGGTGTACAGCAGGCACTTCTGAAAATTCTGGAAGGCACTGTTGCAAGTGTTCCTCCTCAGGGTGGAAGAAAGCATCCGCATCAAGAATTCATCCAGATCGATACTACAAATATTCTGTTTATCTGCGGCGGTGCCTTTGACGGTCTGGAGAAGATCATTGAGGGAAGACAGGATACCAAGGCAATTGGCTTTGGTGCAGAAGTCGCTTCCAAAGAGGAACAGAATGTTGGTGAACTGTTCAAGCAGGTAATGCCGGAGGATCTGATCCGTTATGGACTGATTCCAGAGTTTGTAGGACGTGTGCCTGTAGTGGTAACCTTAGACGGACTTGATGAGAACGCACTTCTTCGCATCCTTCAGGAGCCGAAGAACGCACTGACCAAGCAGTACCATAAACTGTTTGAACTTGATGGAGTAGAGCTTGATTTTGAGGATGAAGCACTTCGTGTTATGGCGAGAAAGTCCATGGAACGTAAAACCGGAGCCAGAGGACTTCGTGCGATCATGGAGAGCACTCTTATGGATCTGATGTATAAGACTCCGTCTGACGACACCATTCGTAAATGCATTATTACAAAAGAAGCTGTAGAGGGAACTGGTGAACCTCAGATCGTTCATGGGGAAGCTCCTGCACAGCCGGTGAATCCGGCAAATACAGGCAGAAGAAGCCAGCGTGCACACAAAAAGGGCACTCCGGAAACAGCCTGATGAAGGGATTTGACTACAAATGAGTGAGCCAATCAATGTACTTCCTGCCCTTGCCCTTCGCGGAACTACCATTCTTCCGGGAATGATCATCCATTTCGATGTAAGCAGGGAACGTTCCAAAAAGGCAATCGAAGCGGCAATGTTTCAGGATCAGAAGATCTTTCTGGTAACCCAGAAGGATCCCCAGATTGAAGATCCTGGATTTGTACAGCTGTTTCAGGTAGGAACTATTGCATATATTAAGCAGGTTGTGAAACTTCCTGACAACCTGCTGCGTGTTCTTGTTGAGGGAAAAAGAAGAGCAGAACTTCTTGGCCTGGAACAGGAGACACCATATTTAAGAGCAGAGACTGTTCTTGTTAATGAGGAAGAAGAGGAACTGCCTCAGGCGATGCTGGAGGCAATGTACAGAAGTATCAGGGAGCTGTTCCAAACTTATTGCGCTAAGGGTGGAAAGATTGGAAAAGAACTGTCTGCCCAGATCATGAATATAGAGAAAGCACCGGAGCTGATCGACCAGATCGTAATTAATCTGCCTCTTTCCTGGCAGAGCAAACAGAAGCTTCTGGAGGCAGCCAGGCTGACAGACAGATATGAGCTTCTTGGTGCCATTTTGAGCAATGAGATCAATGTGCTGGATATCAGCCACGACCTTCAGCAGAAACTGAAAAAGCGTGTAGATAAAAACCAGCGTGAATATATTTTGAGAGAACAGCTGAAACTGATACGGGAGGAGCTTGGCGAGGACAATACTGCTGATGAGGCTGAGGAGTTCCGCAGAAAAGCCAAAGAGCTTACTGCTTCCCAGGAAGTAAAGGATCGCATTTTCAAAGAAATCGGCCGCTTTAAAATCACCAGCACCAATGCCGCTGAGAGCAGCATTCTGCGGGGATATATTGAGACACTTCTTTCCCTTCCGTGGGATAAGTGCTCTGAAGATTCTGAAGACCTGAAGACAGCCTGGAAGATTCTTGAAGAAGGTCATTATGGTCTGAAGGATGTAAAAGAGCGTATTATGGAATTCCTGTCTGTACGTAAGCTGACACATAAAGGAAAATCTCCTATACTTTGCCTTGTGGGACCTCCTGGAACCGGTAAGACTTCTATTGCCAAATCTGTTGCAGAAGCCACTGGCAAGCGTTATGTCCGTATCTGTCTTGGTGGTGTGAAGGATGAAGCTGAGATCCGCGGACATAGAAAGACTTATGTGGGTGCTATGCCGGGAAGGATTACCGTTGCCCTTCAGCAGGCAAAGGTTGCCAATCCGCTTATGCTTCTGGACGAAATTGACAAGACGAGCAGTGATTACAAGGGAGATACTTCTTCTGCGCTTCTTGAGGTGTTGGATCCGGAGCAGAACAGTCATTTCAATGACCATTATGTGGAGCTTCCCCAGGATCTTTCAGAGGTGTTGTTTATTGCAACAGCCAACGATATTCAGGGAATCCCAAGACCGCTTCTTGACCGAATGGAGGTCATTGAGATCAGCGGTTATACGGAGAATGAGAAAGAGCACATTGCAAAGGAGCATCTGATTCCCAAGCAAATGGAAGCCAATGGAATTGAGAAAGGCAAACTTTCCATTCAGGGCGGCGCTCTTCGAAAAATCATCAATAATTATACGAAGGAAGCCGGTGTCCGCAATCTGGAACGTCTCATCGGTCAGATCTGTCGTAAGACAGCACGTCTGATCATGGAAGATGGCAAAGAGAAGGTAACGGTCACTGGCAAGAACCTTGAGAGCTTTCTGGGGCAGGAGAAATACAATTACCTGATGGCGAATAAAAAGGATGAGGTTGGTATCGCAAGAGGTCTTGCCTGGACACAGGTTGGCGGTGATACCCTTCAGATCGAAGTAAATATTATGCCGGGTAAAGGGGAATTTGTGCTTACCGGACAGCTTGGAGACGTGATGAAGGAGTCTGCAACAGCGGGCATCAGCTACATCCGCTCTGTAGCAGCCAGATATGGAATCAATCAGGAATTTTTCCAGGAAAATGACATTCACGTACATATTCCGGAAGGGGCAGTGCCAAAGGACGGTCCGTCAGCCGGAATTACCATGGCAACTGCAATGCTTTCTGCCATTATTGACAAGCCGGTAAGAGCGGATCTTGCCATGACTGGTGAGATCACCTTAAGAGGTCGTGTACTTCCAATCGGCGGACTGAAAGAGAAGCTTCTTGCAGCTAAGTACGCCAAGATTAAAGAAGTACTGGTTCCAAAGTCCAATAAACCGGATATCAAAGAACTGGATGAGGAGATCACAGACGGACTGAAGATCACGTTTGTGGAAAATATGAATGAAGTGCTGGAACGGGCACTTGCCTGAAATGAGAGGTAGGAAAAATGGTAATTAAAAATGTTTCACTGGATATCGTTTGTGGTATCACCAGCAAACTGCCAGACACAGGAAGACCTGAAATTGCTTTTGCAGGGAAATCCAATGTGGGAAAATCCTCCCTCATTAACGGTCTGCTGAACCGAAAAGCGCTGGCAAGAACAAGTTCCCAGCCGGGAAAAACACAGACTATCAATTTTTATAATGTAAATGATTTTATGTACCTTGTGGATCTTCCAGGTTATGGATATGCCAAGGTTCCGGAGACCGAGAAGGCGAAGTGGGGAAAGATGATCGAGCGTTATCTTCATACCTCACAGACCCTGAAAGCAGTATTTCTCCTGATCGACATCCGGCACGATCCATCTGCAAATGATAAGCTGATGTATGACTGGATCGTAAATAACGGATACAATCCGATCATTATTGCAACCAAGCTGGATAAGCTGAAAAGAAGTCAGGTACAGAAGAATATTAAGGCTATCAAGGACGGACTGAAGCTGCGCCCGGGCAGTAAGATCATTCCTTTTTCCGCTGAGACAAAGCAGGGAAAAGATGAAATCTGGGCGTTAATGGACGAGTTGACCGGTGCAGTTCCGGCAGCTACGGACGAGCTGAAGGCCTGACAGACGAGGAAAAAGAATATGGGAATTATCAAGGCATTCAAGCTGGGATTTGACTATCTCAAGTATGATGAGGACGGCAATGTGGAAGCAACGCAGCGTGCTGTCAATGATGTAAACCTGGACATTGAAGCCGGCGATTTTGTGGCCGTTCTGGGGCACAATGGTTCCGGAAAATCCACATTGGCGAAGCAGATAAATGCATTGCTTATCCCTTCAGAGGGAACCATGTGGGTGGATGATATGGACACAGCCAAGGAGCCGGAGCTGTGGAAAATCCGCCAGAAAGCGGGGATGGTTTTTCAGAATCCGGACAACCAGATCATTGGTACGGTTGTGGAAGAGGATGTAGGCTTTGGTCCTGAGAATATGGGAGTACCTACAGACGAAATCTGGAAGCGTGTGGATGACAGTCTGAAAAAGACAGGAATGACCGCTTACCGTTATCAGTCTCCGAACAAGCTTTCCGGAGGCCAGAAACAAAGAGTTGCCATCGCAGGTGTTGTGGCGATGCGTCCAAGCTGTATTGTACTGGACGAGCCAACTGCAATGCTTGACCCGAATGGCAGGAAAGAAGTATTGAAAGCCGTTTCCGAGCTCAATAAAAAAGAAAATGTAACCGTTGTCCTCATTACCCATTATATGGAAGAAGTGATCCATGCCAACAAGGTTTATGTGATGGATGGTGGAAATGTGGTAATGCAGGGAACTCCAAGAGAAATTTTTTCCCAGGTAGAGACACTGAAGAAATACCGGCTGGATGTACCCCAGGTGACATTGCTCGCCCATGAGCTTCACAAGGCTGGCGTGGACATTCCGGAAGGAATACTGACGAAAGAGGAATTGGTGGGTGCATTATGTCGATAGAGCTTAAGAACGTGACCTATACTTACAGTCAGGGTACTGCTTATGAAAGCCACGCCCTGAAAGATATAAATCTTGTAATTCCGGATGGACAGTTCATTGGTGTGATTGGTCATACTGGAAGTGGAAAATCAACCTTGATCCAGCATTTTAATGCTTTGATCCAGCCTACAAGCGGTCAGATCCTTTATAATGGAGAAGACGTGTGGGCGGAGAATTATAACCGCCGGGCTCTTCGAAGTGAGGTGGGGCTGGTATTCCAGTACCCGGAGCACCAGCTGTTTGAGAATACAGTTCTGGCAGATGTTTGCTTTGGCCCTATGAATCAGGGACTTTCCAGGGAGCAGGCTGAGGAAGAGGCAAAAAAGGCCCTTGCCCATGTAGGTGTGAAGGAAGAGAATTTTACCAAGTCTCCTTTCGAGCTTTCAGGAGGCCAGAAGAAACGGGTTGCCATTGCAGGTGTTCTGGCAATGAACCCGAAAATCCTGATCCTGGATGAGCCTACTGCAGGGCTCGACCCACAGGGAAGAGATGACATTCTGGATCAGATTGCGGCTCTTCATAAGATGAGAGGAATTACCATTATCCTGGTTTCTCATAGCATGGAGGACATTGCCAAATATGTGGAACGCCTGATCGTTATGAATCATGGGGAAATGGTATTTGACGATACACCGAAGAATGTATTTTCCCATTATAAGGAACTGGAAGGAATGGGACTTGCGGCACCGCAGATCACCTATATCATGCATGCGCTTTCCGAAAATGGCCTGAATGTGGATACCACAGCTACCACTGTGGAGGAAGCCAGGGATACGATTCTGGAAGCTTTAAAGAAACAGAAGCCTTCACTTCTTAAGAAGGGAGGCAGAAGCGAATGATCAGAGATATTACGATCGGACAGTATTATCCGGCAGATTCCGTGATTCATAAGCTGGATCCAAGAACCAAACTGGTAGGAACCATTGGATTTATTGTATCTGTATTTTTGTTCCATACCTTCGCAGGATATGCAGTGGCTACTATATTTCTTGCAGGAATAATTCTTTTGTCCAAGGTTCCTGTGAAGTTTATTTTTAAAGGTCTGAAGACTATTTTCATGCTGCTTCTGATCACTATATTTTTTAATATGATTCTTACCCCTGGTGAGGTGGTATGGAAACTGGGATTTATTAAGGTAACAAAGGAAGGTCTGGTGCTGGCAGGTACTATGGCGATCCGACTGGTTTATCTGGTGATCGGTTCTTCCATTATGACATTGACGACGACGCCTAACCAGCTGACTGATGGTCTGGAGCGTCTGCTCCGCCCGCTGAATAAGCTTCATGTACCAGTACATGATAT
>ENA-OQKO01000981-OQKO01000981.1-human-gut-metagenome-genome-assembly--contig:-NODE-981-length-20599-cov-28.328351_pt1 | contig 20599 bp, 17 predicted proteins | sample MGYA00242777_ERZ504796 | MGnify/ENA primary metagenome ERZ504796 (study PRJEB26092, sample SAMD00036404) | human gut metagenome | host: Homo sapiens | study: EMG produced TPA metagenomics assembly of... | reverse complement strand
GACAACGAAGATGAAATGGCAAGACTTTGTGGATTGCGCTAACGAATAATGCTCATCTTTTAGTAGAAAAACGTCTTATTTCTCAGCATTCTTTAAAATGATTAACATTTTGGAATGCTGAGTATAAAGCCTCAAATGCTAATGTATCCATTTCAGGCAGAAAGTGTTGCCTATGTGGTGTGCAACCATTTTGGACTGAACACATCGGAGTATTCTTTTTCCTATATTGCGAGTTGGTCTTCCGGTAAAAATATGAAAGAGCTTCGTGCTTCTATGGACATCATCCGTAAGACTTCTGCTGATATGATCGGACAGATTGAGGAAAGGCTTAAAGAACTTCAGATAGAAAGACCGGAGCAGGAAGCAGCCGTTGTGGAGCAGACAGAAGAACTGAGTGCCATGCAGTATGCGGAGCAGACCATCAACCGTCTGGAACAGGAACGGACGATTTTCAGCAATGACCAGAGAAACCTTATTGTGAATTTTGCCTATAAACTGGATGACAGGGAAGCAACAGAAAAACTGGCAGAGAATCTTGCAGAATCTATTCTGGATGAAAACAGAGAAGAGGTATTAAAACTGATTGGAGAAGCGGAGGAACAGATTGACAGTCTGCCGGATTCGATGATCGGCTTATCAGAATTGCATGAAGCCGGATTTTATTCAGAAAGTATGCTTCCGCTTACCAGGGAACGGGCAGTGGAACTGCACCATGAGGGAGTAACGGTTTACGGACTGACCGGAGCAGTTAGCGGTCAGGAGCAGTCACAGAGAGTTATGAATCTGGAACTGGATATTTTACGGCATGACGGGTTATTCGGAGTGACGAAATTTGAATGGGAAAATTATAAGAAAAGTCAGGAAAGTGTTATGACACCGGAAGAAAAGTCAAAAATTAAGGAAACGCTTCTTCTGGAAAGTGATGGGAACCGCTACGGTATTTATCAGATCAACAGTGGACAGGAAGAAAGAGGGTATCAGTTTTTAAGCCTGGAAGCAGCAAAGGAAATGGGATTTACCGTAGATGGCAAAGATTACCAGATGGTTTACAGCGAAAGACTGAGAGATGCTACGACACTGGACGACCTCTTTGAGCGATTTAATATAGAACGACCAAACGATTTTACCGGGCATTCTATGTCAGTCAGTGATGTGATCATTATGAACCGGGGCGGCAGATTAACCGCATACTATGTGGATTCTTTTGGATTTACAGAATTGCCGGACTTTGTGACACAGAGAGCTGAAATGTTAAATGCCAATCCGGTAAAAGCATATCCGGAAGTTTATATGGGAACTTTGGAAAAGGCTATGCAGGAGAGAAATGTAGATGCTTACCTGGATTCCAGAAAACTGAACATTGACTGTAAAAATTCAATCGAACAGGCAATCTCGGAGGGATTCGACGGTATGCGTTTGAATCCAGATGCTGCAGTAGGCGTGGTTGAAAAATATGGGGAAGAACGGGTTGCCTTTGTTCTGGCAAATACATTGAAACAGCTTTCCTATGATGGAAGATTTTCTGATGGCAATAAACGGTGGGCAGATGGCATTGATGTTCCAGAAAATATCAGCCGGGGAATGGATCTGAACAGGGACTATATTGTGGGCAGCCATCCGACAGTCCTGAATGGTTTCATTGACATGGCAAGAAACGAAATCCGTACCCGGAAACTGGAAGAGGTGCTTGGTGTGAAAAATCAGCATATCACTGAAACTACAAGAGGGTATGAAGCAGACGGACATACAGGCACCTGGTATGCGATGGATATGAAAACGTATCATGGGGAGCGATTCTTCCAGATGAGGAGTGAGGAATACGGTCAGGACGTAGCCAATATTATCGTATCGGAAAATGGAACACTGGTGGCAGAGGACATCTGGCATGGATTTGATGAAAGAGCCAGGGAAGCTATTTCAGAATATCTGGAAGAAAATGGTGCAACGGTATATGACCTGATGGAGCTTCCAGACCAGGCAACAGTTATCTTAGCAGACGGAACAGTTATGAAAATCATGGAACAGCAGCCAATCAGTACGGACACATGGGAGCCGACACTGACCGGACAGAATCTGCAGGGGGAAGAACAGAAATTCAGTTTTTTCGAGATACATAAAGTCAGAGAAAATAATGGCATTGACCTGAAAATGCCAGAAAATCATTATATTGACCAATATTATGTGATCGAAGATTTAGCAGCAAAAGGTGGGATGAAGATTGAGCGATATAAGGATCTTGGGGCTGCCCTTGGAGCATATTACTCTCTGCCTAACCATAAAATGAAAGCTCTTGGAATTGAGAATACAGCACCGCTGCGAGGCAGTCTTGATTTTATCCAGTGTAAGAATGGAGTAGATACGCTGATCTATGATTGTCAGAAAGTGGAAGGATGGCTGAATCCGCAGATATACAATACTTTTAAAGATATAGGAAATAGTCTGGAAGTGCATGATACAGAGATAGCATACCAGATTGGAGAGCAGTATTTTACAATCCAGACAGCAGAAGATGGTTATGATTATACATTTTATGATAAGGACTATCTGGAACTGGATGGTGGTGTCTACGATAATCCGGATATTTCTATTTCAGAAGCAATGGAGAACATTTTAGAGGAAGAAGGATTGCCCCTAGAAGATGCAAATGTGATGGATTATGAAGAATTGTATGCAGAAATTGAATATGCAGAAGAAGAGAGAATGGAGAAGATACAGTTTGAACGTAATTGTCCAAAGGCTTTTTTTGATGGTTATGACAGGGAAGCGGCATTAAAAAATTATGAGGGAATAACCGTACAATTTAAAATGTCTGGTATGTATTTAACAGTGCAACCGACTGAGGAAGGCTATAAATACCTGGTGTATGATCAGAAACTTCATGAAATTTCAGGAGATGCCTGTGGAAATCCAGAAGATTCTATTCAGAAAGCAATGTATGCCAGCCTGAAAAATGAAGGTTTGGAAGATGTTGAATGTGTAAAAGTTGATGACAGGGAGTTTCGGGATAAGGTAATCAGTCATTCTAAAGAAGTGCTGGCTAGTGGAGATGTTCGATTCACTTCGGAACTTGGCAGATGTGAAACAGCATTGAATGGAATGGGCAGGGCAGAAATTGAATATGAAGTTTTATTTCATGCAAGAGCTGTTCTGGAAGAAATGGGACTGGAAAATGAAGTTACATTGATTGGGGCGAGAATACATGGTTCCAGAAGCAGAGATGACCTGTATCGTGCAGATTCTGATCTTGATGTGGTGCTTTCTTATCGGGGAAATATTCGGGAGGATAGTTTTTTTAACGAATTGAATTCCTATGGTATGGCAATAGCAGGCATTAAAATAGACATTAACCCAATCTCAGAAGAAAGGATTACCCTAGCAGAATATATAAAGGAATCCGAAGCCTATCTTGATCAGCAGGAAATCAAGAAACTCGCAGTGGACTTGGATAATTTTAGTTATGAGTATGATACTTATGAATATAAAGATAGTGTTGAAAATAGGGAAGAACAAGTCGAGAAAATTACAGAGGATATTTTGAACAAGGATACAGCAGGTTTAAAAGACTGGCTGACTGAGGTGTCGGAAGAATCGGATATAGACAGTGATGTAGTCACTGCCCGGTCATTACTCTCACGTCTGGAAAATGCAGAAACATTCTCTGCTTTTACCAGGAAACCAGAGCAGGAACAGCCAGAAGCCACGATCACTTTTTATGTTGCGGAGTGTATGGAATTTCCTGTTATGGGTGAGTATCATGAGAACCTTACCCTGGAAGAAGCATTACGCATTTATGAAACGATTCCTGCAGATCGCATGAATGGAATAAAAGGTGTTGGATTTGAACTGCATGATGGAAGTGATTATGACGGACCGTATGATTTTATGCGACTGGGAAAAGTTGACCGGGAAGATGTGGATATGATTCAGCATTATAAGGAAAGTCCATTAGTACAGAAAGCAATGGATGATGTGGAAAAATATTTTGCCCAAAAGCAGGAGCTTACGAAAATAGAGGAGAAGCCTATACAAAAAGAAAACGTTCCGCAACCAAAGAGCAGAAAAGAATCCGTTCTTCAGGCACTCAGAGAGCGTCAGGCGAAAATAAAAGAGCAGGAGCAGAATACGTCGAAAGAAAAATCCAAGACACATAAGAAGGGAGATGTAACATTATGATGGTAAGGTTTGAGGAAGATGAATATATAGCAGTGGCAATTTTTGATGCAGGAAATTGGGTACAGACAATGGAAGCAATGGATGAGATTTTTTCCTATCTGGACGAAGATATGAAGCTGCTGATTTTCACAACGATTCAGAAGCTCTATTATCTTAGCGATGAGGGGTATAAAGAATTGCAGAAAACGGTAGAAATTTATAAAGTAGATCTGGAGGTGGATGGAGAATGAGTACAAGTCAGTTTGCAGTTTACCAGTTAAAAAAGGAGCCGGAACTGAGAAATCTTCTTTTCCGAACCTATGAGGAACTTGCAAAGGATCAGATTCCTGTGCAGATGGAAAATTATGAACAGGTGTATCTCGGAACAATGAAGCCGGGAGAAACACCGGAGCAGATAAAAAAGGAGCTGGAGAAGAAACAGCCGCACAATTATAAAGGCCATGCAGTCAGTACCAGTGATGTGCTGATCCTTAATGATAAGGGTGTTATGACCATTTACTATGTAAACAAAGATACTTTTATAGAAATTTCTGATTTTATGAAAGGCACATCTTCAGAAGGCGGTGGCCTTGCAAAAGATACAGTGGGCTATGAAATAGCTGGAAAAGACGGAACATGGGAAGTAATAGATTATCTGCTGGTGGAAGGTAAGAATTATTTCCTTATGGAACATGAGCAGTATGGGAAAGATGTTGCGTATGTAGTCTTAGATCAGAAAGGAAATGTGCTTGTAGACGGTACTTATAATGGATTTGATGATGTAGTAAAACAGAAGATTCTTGATTCTCTGCATCCGCCAGTGCAGGAGCAGATAGAAGGCTATAAACCGAAACTGGATAACTGGCAGAAGTACATGGAGAATGGGGAATATCTGCGAAGTGCGGAAATCACAGAGGAAGCAAATTACAATATGATTGATGGACTTAAAAATAATGCAGCACTAAAAGATAAAAAAAACCGTCCAAAAGAATCTGTCCTTGTAAAACTGAATGAGAAAAAGGAAGAAATTGCAAGACGTAGTGGACAGAAAGATATGCAGCAGGTAATGGAAGAAGATATAGAACGCAAGAAAAGATAGTTCTTTTATTAATGGATTTGAATTATAGATTCGAAGTTTTATATTTAGGTTGATGAAAGATTGTTATGTAGGTAGTCTTTCCTGCACTTTTTAATTTAGCTAATACTTTGTGTTTTCAGAAAATATTATTTTTTTATCAAAATTTGTAAATTAATGTCACTATTATGGGAGGGTATTCGTATTATGATTAAAAGAGAAAACAAAGGGGGTGAATCCAATGGGAAAGATATTCGGAAGTCGGAGCAAAAAAGATAATATTTCTAATAAGGGAGGAATTACATGAGAAACAAAAGAATGAGTTTTAAACGTTTATTATTCACATTTATGGTTATGGTATGCCTTTGTGTTCCGTCGTCGATTGTTTTTGCACAAACAGATAAAGAGATGACTCAAGAAGCGGATAAAGGTGTTCCGGAAGTGCGCTTTACAGGCGATGTTAACGGACATGAAGAATTTAAATTTGTACCTGTTGCCAGAACAACTCAAGAACCAACATCAAAATGGTCTTGGAGTGATGGAAAATATTATGTAGATGGTAGTAGTAATTATTCAACATTATATACAAATTATTATTTTACGAGCGTTAAAGGTAAAAAATTTAGTTTTTCTGCAGGCTCAAGTAATAAAGTAAAGGTCGATTTGGTACATAAAGGAACTATTGTTCAAACGGTTGTAAGTAGTTGGACAATTAGTGCGGGTGGTAGTAAATCACATACGATTACAGCTGATGATCTTGGCGGATACAGCAATAGTGATAAATTTTATTTTCGTTTTAATAGCAGCCCTATAGGTAACCGTTATTCTATTTCAGGTTATTTTGGCTAATGTTTTGTAAAAGCCCTTCTATGCAATTGATAGAAGGGCTTTTACACTTTTGAATTTATAGGGGGATTTATGGAAAGGATTAAGAACAATATATTTTTTAATTTAAGTAATACAATGCTTAAAATAATAGGATTAGTATGTATGACCATTGATCATTTGTATTTATATGTATTTGCAAACACTACGGTAAATGTTAGTATTTTTAGAATTGTGGGTCGAATTGCAGCACCGTTATTTCTTTTTGCTGTGATACAGGCTATGCGGTATTCATCAGATAAAAAAAGTTATATTTTCAGATTGTATAAATATCATATATGTATTTGCATTCTTGAAATTGTTTTATCGTATTTATTACATTCGGAGATCTCATTTAATGTAATTCCAGAATGGCTTTTTACAGCAATTTATATTTACTTGATTGATATGATTATAAAGAAAGAACATATTATAAGGCATATAGTTTTAATGCTTATACCTATTTTAGTAGGGATAGGAAGTCTTATAATAGGGACTAGTGGTTCAGTAATAAATGTATTTTTACCTAATATTTTTACGATTCAGTATTCTCCATTTTTTCTGATCTTAGGAATTGGATGGTATTATATGAAAAAAAAGAAAAATCAGATTGTAGCATTGATTTTCTTTTCAGTATTTGTATTAATAGGTTCTTATATTGTAAGTGTATCTCAGTATTGGGTTTACCCAGGGTTGTTTAATTATACCCAGGCATGGATGGTTCTTGCAGCACCATTTATTGCATTATATAATAATCGCAAAGGGAAAAATTTGAAAAAATTTTTTTATATATATTATCCAACACATATTTGCATTTTTTTATTGCTTGGGAGATTTGTACATTAAACAATATTTGATGAGTGCAAATTAAAAGATGAAAAAATACTATATAAAGTTGTCACCTTTTGGAATTCTGAAACGTTTTACTGTAAAGGGACTAAAGTTGGGAGGTGAGAGGCATGATTGAAACATCTTCAGTTGAGGAGATATTTCAGAAATATGGAGAAATGATGTATAAACTATGTATTGTAATGCTTAAAAAAACGTATGATGCAGAAGACACGGTGCAAGATGCATTGATAAAATATATGCTAAAAAAGCCTCTCTTTGAAACCTATGAACACGAAAAGGCATGGTTAATTAGAGTTACAATAAATCTTTGCAAAGATAAATTGCGTTTTTATAAACAACATCCACATATAAATATTGAAACAATTAAGACTACATATCCTGAGGATAGTATAGATAGTCAGATATTTGATGTCCTTTTAGAATTACCATCTAAATATAAGGCGGTGCTTTTTTTATATTATGTAGAAGGATATAAATGTTTTGAAATAAGTAAGATTTTGAAAATTACAGAATCGACTGTGAAAAAGCGTTTGGAACGGGGACGAAATTTATTAAAAAAGAATTTGGGAGTGAATGAGTGTGGATAAAAATATAATTAAAAAGGCTGTGACAGGAATCGAATTTACGGAAGAATCGAAGCAGAGAATATTTGAGGGATTTGAAAGAAAAAAAACTCTGAAAAAAATTTTTTATATGAAAAGAATTACAGTTGGAGTAATTGTAACAGCTATGTTATTTTTATGCGTGTTCATGAATATTATGTTAAAAAATAAAATGACAATTACTGTTTATGCAATGACACAGGATGGAAATGTGAAAAGTTCCGTTTTAATTCCGGAGCATAAAGAAACATTAAAATTGATGGAAACACCGGTAGGAAATGGTTATATTTTTCAAATAGATATACCAGAAAATTATATGTATGAATGCAAATCATTAGGAAAAGAAAGCAATATTTTTACGATTTACCAGAATGAAAAAAATATATACTGGATTCCTGAGAAAAATATGCTTGGTCAAATCTATAGTAATGAAAATGAGAAGTTAGCAAATAATACTCCAGATTATGTAGACGAATGTGAATTTGAAATAGTAGTTTATGATGAAAGTAAAGAAATTTCATATAGTGAAATTATAAAATTTGAATTAATAAATGAAGAATGTATTGTTATGTTAAAGCAGTAAACTGCTGTTGGAAATATCCTATTAATACTTTAGAAAGAGAGCTGATTGGTTATGAGAAGAAAAACAAAAGTGTTATTTATGGCATTGAGTATGTGTTGCATGTTGCTTATAAATTCGTCATATGTAATGGCAGCAAATCCCGATAATAACTTTTCAAAAATGGAAGAAAAAGTTGATGGGAAAATATATAGTGAAAAAGGAGATGTACTGAATTTATCTTATATTGAATTTAAAAGTAGTTGCACGCATGCTTCTGGTAATCGTGTAACTGATACTGTATGGCAGCATAGACATACTGGATCAAGATGTGATGTATATAAAGCAAATGCAACATGGTGTAAAAAATGTAATACTATTTTAAAATATAATAGTGCTTGGGTGTATTCATATACACATTACGGATGTAACAAATAAATATTTACGGATATTTCCTAGTGGAGAAAATAGAATAATATTATTTATATAGAAAAAAGAACTTTAGAAAGATGGTGCATAGCACCATCTTTCAGACTGTAGACAAAGCCCTGCTTTTGCAGGGTTTTGCTATTGTTGGAACCGCTTTTCTGATATAATAAATATCAGAAGGGCGGTGTTTTTTATGATGACGAAAAATGCAGATAAAAACAGAGAACAAATGATGATGTTTTCCATGGATGACATGGTACCTCAAAACCATATGCTGCGATTGATTGATAAAGCAATCAATTGGAATTTTATTTATGATCTGGTTGAAGAAAAATACTGTCCGGATAACGGCCGTCCCAGTATGGATCCCGTCATGCTGATAAAGATACCATTCATTCAGTATCTCTATGGGATAAAAAGCATGCGTCAGACCATGAAAGAGATCGAGGTAAACGTTGCATACCGTTGGTTTCTCGGACTAGACATGTTAGATCCAGTACCTCATTTCTCTACATTTGGAAAGAATTATACCCGCCGTTTCAAAGATACAGACCTTTTTGAGCAGATCTTTTCAAAGATTCTGGAAGATTGTATGAAATATAAGCTTGTAAATACAGAACAGATCTTCGTGGATGCAACACATGTAAAAGCCTGTGCAAACAGTAAAAAAATGCGTAAGAGGGTTGCACACGAGCAGGCTCTCTGGTATGAAGAGGAATTAAATAAAGAGATTGAAAAAGACCGCCTGGCACATGGAAAAAAGCCATTAAAGAAAAAAGATGATAACCAGCCACCTGCATCCGGTGGAACCGGAAATGATAAAGATTCTATATCTGAAGAACTTCCTGAAGATGTGAAAACACAAAAATGCAGCATCAGCGATCCGGAAAGTGGATGGTTTCGAAAGGGTGAACATAAACACGTTTTTGCATATGCAGTAGAAACTGCCTGTGATAAACATGGCTGGATCCTTGGATATACAGTACATCCTGGTAATGAGCATGACAGTCGTACTTTTAAAGCATTATACGATAAGATATCTAAACTGGATCCGCAGATGGTAGTTGCAGATGCAGGATATAAAACTCCGGCAATCGCCCATCGGCTGTTGGAAGATGGAATTCAACCACTTTTTCCGTATACCCGTCCCAAGACCAAAGAAGGCTTTTTCGGAAAACACGAATTCGCATATGATGAATACTATGATTGTTATATATGTCCGGGAGCACATATATTGACATACAGTACAACAAACAGAAGTGGATATAAAGAGTATAAAAGCTGCGGTGAACATTGTGCTGAATGCCAATGTCTTTCAAAATGCACAGAAAGTAAGGATCATGTAAAACTGATCACACGTCATGTATGGGAAGAATATATGGAAGTGGTAGAAGACATTCGGCACACGATCGGAAACAGACAGATCTACCAGTTAAGAAAAGAAACCATAGAGCGGATCTTCGGTACAGCGAAAGAACAGCATGGATTTCGATATACACAGTATGTAGGAAAAGCACGGATGGAAATGAAAGCCGGGCTTACCTTTGCATGCATGAATTTGAAAAAACTGGCCGCTTACAGCCAGACCGCTCTCGCAAAAAGCGAAGAACTTGCAAAGCAGGCCAAGTTTGTTGAGCTTGCCACCTCCAGGCAGTTCCAGGAGACCTATTTAAAAAGATTGAATTTTTAATTACATCTGTGATGTTTTCTCAAACCCATATACCCATTTTCCTCGCAGGAACATAAACAGAAAAATCACGGAGCTGATACTCCAGGTCAATGGGTATGCCCAAAAGATCACACGGATATCCGGGATGATGCGAACTGCAACGGTGATATAGCTTACACGGAACAGGCACCAGTCACAGAGCATAACGATCATCGGAACAGATGCGTGGCCGGAACCACGGAGTACTGCTGCAATACAATGAGAAAACGCCAGCAGACAATAAAATAATGCAATTGTTCTTGACTGCATCACGCCATAATGTACAACATCGGGATCTCTGTTAAATGCTGCGACCAGCACCGGTGCGGCAGCATATATAATCACGCCGATCAATTCTGCAATAATGATCGAACAGAGAACCCCAAATCTTGCTCCCTTTTTCGCCCGGTCATACTGTTTTGCGCCAAGATTCTGACTGACAAATGTTGTCAGTGCCATCGTAAAACAGGTAACCGGCAAAAAGGCGAATCCCTCAATCTTAGAATAAGATCCACATCCTGCCATCGCCATTTTTCCAAATGCATTAATATTTGACTGTACAAAAACATTCGCGATCGCGATGACTGAATTCTGAAAGCCAGACGGCACACCATTCTGAATAATCTGCTTCAACATAATGCTGTCAAAACGAATTTCCCGCAGTTCCAGGCAATATTCTTCTTCCACACGCATCAGATGAACCATACAGAGAATCGCACTGACAAACTGGGAAATAGCAGTTGCGAGCGCTGCTGAACCAACTCCCATGCCAAGACCTGCGATAAAGAAAATATCCAGAACAACATTGACACAGGATGAAATGATCAGATAGATCAATGGATGACGTCCATCACCAACCGACTGCAGAACTCCAACAAAAATGTTGTACATGACAACACCCATAGAACCTGCAAAGTATGTACGAAAATATATAATGGATTCCGGGAGAACATCCGCAGGAGTCCCCATCAGCACCAAGATCTTTGGCGCCAGAAACATTCCCAAAACAGTCAAGACCGCACCGGCCGCAAGACCAAATGCAACGGTTGTATGGATTGCCTTTTGCAGGCAGTCTCTTTTTTTGGCACCGTAATATCTGGCAATAACTACACCCGCACCCATGGCAATACCGTTAATAAAACCTACCATCAAAAAGATCAGATTTCCAGATGAACTGACCGCCGCCAGTGCATTGCTTCCTAAAAAATTTCCCACAATCAGGGAATCCGCAGTATTGTACAACTGCTGAAACAAGTTCCCCAGAAACAATGGAATGGCAAAAAAAATGATCTTTTTAGAGATACGTCCCTCTGTCATTCTCAAACTCTTTTTCATAGCTACAATTACTCTTTCCTTTCCGCTCCTCCCTGAAGAATCAATTCCGGCTGGATAATAATATTTTTCTCAACCTTATTTCCCTCAAGAAGTTTTCTTGCAATTTCATAAGAAAGTCCACCAAAGTCCGGTGTCTGTATCGTTGCATCCAGTACACCTTTGTCTACCAGACTCAGCCCTGCACTTTCTCCTTCAAACCCATCCACACCTATCAGATGTACCTTGCCCTCAATCCTGTACTGCTGACAGGCCTGATATGCACCATATGCCATATCATCATTAAAAGCGAAAACTATATCAGCAGAATCATGCGAGATCAGATAGTCTTTCATCCTGAGCTCTGCCCGATCCCGGAGCCAGTCGCCACAGTAATAAGTGATATCTTCTTCCGGTATTGTACCCTGAACAGAATCCTGAAAACCCTTTAGTCTCTGTTTGGATACCGGGGATTCTTCAACCCCCTGAAAGACCACGATCTTTTTATTCTTTTCATAAAGATTATTCAGAATATATTCTCCTGCAAGCCTGCCAATCTTCTGATCATCTGACTTGATAAGACACGTATAATCCTCTGTCCCTGCACCAACACCTGTCAGAATGACCGGTATCTTCTGAAAAGCCTCCGAAAGAACAGAAGAAAGGCTGTCACTTCCATCAGGAGAGACAATCAGAATATCTATCCCGTACTCCATCAACGTCTCAATATCCTGAATCTGTTTTTCCGGATTTCCAGCTGCATCTCGAAAAATTACATTTATTTTTTTATCCTGGGATACTTTTTCTGTAAATACGTCAACAAAATTATTTAGCCACGGTTCTATTACATTTGGAAGGCTAACACCGATCAGATACTGATAACTATCTGTAGATATCTCTTCTTTTTTGCTATACTGTGTACTGATCGTAAGTAAGACTGTTGCTGCCGCAACCAGTATCACTGTCCATATTTTCCATATTTTCTTCATAGTTATAATCCGTTTCTGTCAATCTGCAGCATATTTTTACGGAATTCTGAGGGCGACATACCCTGACAGTTTTTAAATGCAGCAGAAAAATAGTGCTGGTTGCTGTACCCTACCTTTTCTGCAATCTGATTAATCGACAATTCCCGATCTTCCATAAGCCGCACTGCCTGACTGATACGAAGCCTTGTAAGAAAATCTTTAAAAGATATCCCCAATTCCTGTTTCATAATCCTACTAATATAAGAAGAATTACAGCCAATTGCATGTGCCACCTGTCTGAGATCCAGATTTCTGTCCTGATAATTGGCATAAATATATTTTCTTGCGTCCTGGACAATTGGTCTGCATTCCTGCATTTTCTGCACTTCCCGGCGCATCTCACGGCTAATATCAGGCAATGTTTCAAAAGTACATTCTCTTGCCGTAATAAAACACTTTCCACCCACTTTTTCTTCTGTCTGCAGCTGAAGATCTGCACTGAACTCCTGAAAATTTTCCGGCAGCTTTTCCATAACAATCGCTACATCCTCATACTTACTGGAAAACACACTTACCGTATGATATGGCTCCATAAGTTCTCTGATAATCTTTTCAAGAGTGATCTTATATATTTCCTCAGTCACCGTACCTTTATCAATTTTCTTGTCATAACTGGACTGAACTGACACAAGTATGAGAATCATATTATCCGGAAAATCCATATCAAGAAATCTTGCCTGTTCTTCCCATTCGAATCTAGATAATTTTCCTTCCATCCATTCATTGAAAAACACATCTCTCAGATAATCCTGATTCTGAATCATCTGTTGTTTCACAAGTTCCATGAATTTTTCAGATTTTCGCTTCTGCTTTATCTCTTCAGTCACCTTCACGACCGCAGCTTGAAGTTCTTCCTCTGCGATAGGTTTCAAAAGATATTCGGAAACCCCAAGCTTAATTGCCTGTTTTGCATAGGAAAACTCATTAAATCCGGAGATTACGATTACCGGACAGTTTTTATCCAGCTTTCTCAATTCCTCCAGAAACTGTATACCACTCAACTTAGGCATGCAGATATCCATCAGAATAAAATCCGGTTGAAACTGCTCAATTTTTTCTAATGCTTCCATTCCATTCCGTGCTTCTGCACAGACTGTGATCGGAAGTTTCATTTCCTCCAATACACTTTTTAATCCCTGACGAATTTTCGGTTCGTCATCAGCAATCAAAACTTTCCACATACTTCTTTCTGCAGCCGTTTGAGCCTTACAACAGCCACGGTACCTCCTCCCGTTCTCTTTTCATAATGAAGTCCGTATTCGTCACCGTAAGCGATCTTTATGCGGTCATTTACATTCAACGTTCCATAGGCTTTTACTTCTTCTCCACGTTCTTTCAGTTTCAGCCAGGAATTCAATTGATCTATTCTTTCCTGACTCATGCCAGCACCATCATCTTCTACCTTAAGTATGATCGAATCCTCTGACTCTGAAAAAGCACGGATCCATATAGTTCCTCTGTCCTGATCGGATTCCTTTATCCCATGATAAAGAGCATTTTCCACAAGCGGCTGAAGACAGATTTTTAATACCATATAATTTCCCAGTCCTTCTTCAATCTCTGTTTTATATTCAAACAGATCCTCATACCGTACTTTCTGGATGTCCAGATAATTCTTTACCATTAAAACTTCCTGTTCCAATGTAATAAATTCTTTTCCCTGACTCAGACTGATACGGAAAAATCCTGACAAAGCAAGCACCAGATCAACAATATCCTGCGCATGGTACTGCTTTGCCATCCACTGTATCGTATCAAGTGTATTATAAAGAAAGTGCGGCTTAATCTGCTCATGAAGAATCTTAAGCTCTGCTTCTCTTTTATTTTTCTGTTCTTTGTATACAACGCCAAGAAGTTCATTAATTTTTTCTACCATTGCATTAAAAGAATCTCCCAGCTGCCCTATTTCACCTTTATAATGATTTTCAAAACGAACCGTCATATCTCCGGTCTGCGCTTTTTTCATAAGTTTTGAAAGCGTCGAAATAGGCCTTGTAATGGATGCCGAAAAAATAACCGTTGCTCCTGCCGCAAAGATCATTATTATAACTGCAATCCATTTCGAAACTGTCCTTGCTCTGGAAATGCCTTCGATAGTTTTCCCCCAGTCAAATACTCCAACTGCAGTCAGGTCTGTATATTTTGAATGACTATATATGACATTGTAATCTTTTCCCTTTATGCGACATCTGACACGTCCACTCTCTCCGTCCGTGACCCAGTTTGGATTCATCCGGTATACAACTTCATTTTGGGGTGCATAGAGCACATGCCCCTGACTATCCTGTATATAACCAAATCCAGTCTGTCCCATTGTAATATCTTCGACAAGATTCTGAATACTCTTCAAATCCAAATCTATAAGGATCACACCAATCCCCGCAGACGTCTGTCTGTCACAAATTAATTTAGCTGTGCTGACATAATTGTCTGTACTGTAGTTTTTCCAGGCTTTTAAATTTCGTCCCAGACTGGTAGGACTTAAAACCAGTTCTCCATTTGCCAGAACCGCATCCTGATACCATTTTTCTTCCGTAAGCGGAAGCTTTTTGACTCGGTATGAATCATTAGAAAGATACTGGCCTTTCTCACTGACAACAACAATATTTAAATATTCACTGTATATTCTGGAATAATCCAGAAGAAGGTCTCGCACCTGTCTTTCCAATTCCACACGGCTTGCCTGCTGATTTTCAACATCTACTTTTAAATACTCTTGTACTTCCGGATAATTTCCCAAAGCCTCAACATTATCCTCTACGGATTTAAAAATCAGATCAAGCGATTTCAACACCTGATTCTGGATTTCCATTGTGTTTGCATAGGATCTTTCTGCAATAGATTCCTCATATATATAGTTTCCAGCAGCTGTAAGGACCAATGTAACTAACAAAAGTAGGCCACAGTTCAGTATGATCATTTTGAACAGCATATTCTCCGGATGTAGAATTCTTTTCAGTTTACTGAACATATTATCCTCCTTTTATCTGTCTATTCTTCCATGATATAGTAAGTATCTCTTCATGTCAAACAGAAAGAAAAAACAGGAACAGCCTAAGCCATTCCCGTTTCTTCGCATCGTACTATATTTCATTTTTATAATTTTTCAAATCTGATTATTCTGCAGATCCACCAAATTTTTCGAGGAGTTCTTCTGCATTGTCAGGAGTAACGATTTCAGAAGTAAGAGTCAGAGTTTTGTCAAGTTCTTTGCCTTCAACGAGCAGCTGATAAGCGCTTTCAATTGCTTCTGTACCACCTGTAGGATAAACCTGAGTCATGCTGAGTCTTCCATCCATAACGCTTCGAATACCACCATCTGGTGTAGGAAGTCCATCAAATCCAACAAAAAGGATGTCTCCTTCTCTTCCTGCATTCTTAGCTGCGATATATGCACCTTCTGCCATCGGGTCATTTAAAGCCAGGAAAAGATCGATTTCATCATTTGTCTGAAGCATTTCTTCTGCAACTGTGATTGCTTTTTCACGAAGCCAGTCTGCATTGTTTACAGCTACGATTTCAATCTTGTCATTTTTCTTGATACCTTCGCGGAAACCATTATCTCTGTCGATTCCACCAGAAGTTCCTTCAAGACCTTTGATCTCACAAACCTTACCACCGTCAGGAAGAAGTGTATCTGCAATATATTCTCCTGCAATACGTCCCATATCTACGTTGTCTGCACCGATAAACTGAGTATACTTGTCTCCGTCAATCTTTCTGTCAAGAAGAATAACCGGGATTCCTGCATCATAAGCTGCACTAACTGCATTAGTAAGTGGTGTAGCTTCGTTAGGAGATGTAATGATAAGGTCTACACCCATCTGTACAAAGTTTTCAATATCTGCAATCTGTTTGGAGTTATCCTGAGCAGCGTCTGCGAAAATAACCTCAAATTCCGGATGTTTTTCTGCTGCCATTGCAATCTGATCATTCATAGCTACACGCCATGGCTCACCAAGATTACACTGTGACATTCCGATCACATATTTGTCCTTTTTCTCTGCTGCACTGACTGTAACTGTGCCTGCTGCCAGGACAGAAACACCCATAGCTGCTGTTAAGAGGATACTGATCGCTTTTTTATTCATACTTACCTTCTTTCTCCGGCATCGCTTTTGTTTATTATTTTATTCTCCGGGCCTGCTGCCGGACAGAGCCTGAGAATTATTATCTTTATTAATTGTTAGTCGTTTACTTTATCTGCCTGCATAAATACTGCAATGATGATAAGGAATCCTTTTACCATCAGCTGAAGGTTTGAATTGACTCCTTTAAGACCAAGGACATTATCCAGCATACCAAGGATAAGCGCTCCGATAAGTGTACCAAAAACAGTTCCCTTGCCGCCTGCAAGACTTGTTCCGCCAATAGCACAGGCTGCAACTGCATTAAGTTCATAGCCCTGACCTTCGTTCGGTCCACCCTGGCTGATCTGAGCTGCATGAATCATAGCTGCAACAGATGAAAGCATTGCACAGATCATAAATGCATAGATCTTAATTCTGTCTACTTTGATACCTGAGAGATATGCCGCATTCTTATTTCCACCAATTGCATATACCTGTCTTCCGAATCTTGTCTTACTCAAAATAATCTGGAAAACGATCAGAAGAACAATGAAGATGATTGCCGGTACCGGTATGATTCCCCATAGACGCATCTGAAGTACTTCAAATGCCGGCGGAGCCATTCCTTCACCTTTTCCATATGCAAGCGGGATACCGATTCCGTTTGCCCAGAATCTTGCAAGTCCTCTCGCGATATTCATAGATGCAAGAGTAACGATAAAAGCCTGAAGTCTCAGCTTTGTGATACATAATCCATTAAACAATCCAAACAATGCTCCGATTCCAAGGCTTACAAGGATGGCCGGTACAAATCCCAGACCACTCTTTACCATCAGATATGCACATCCTGTTGAGATAAGACCTACAACAGAACCTACAGAAAGATCAATATCACCAAGGATCAGGATGATCGTCATACCAATTGCAATGATTCCATTTTCTGATACGGCTCTTAGCACATTCATCAGGTTTCTTATATCCAGAAAGTTATTTCTGCCATCCTTAATACAGATTGTAGATGCCACCACAAAGATAATAACCAGTGCGATTACACTCTGCATCTGCTTAATCATAGCTTTCATTTTCTTTTTGTTATCCATCTATCCACCCTCCTTATTTTGTTGCACTCTGAAGAAGTTTTTCCTGAGTTGCTTCTTCCTGGAGATATTCACCCGTCAGTTCTCCCTCACAGAAAGTAACGATTCTGTCTGAAATACCGATTACTTCCGGAAGCTCTGAGGATACTACAATGATCGCCATCCCCTGTTTCGCAAGATTGTTGATCAACTGGTATATTTCTGCTTTTGCACCTACATCAATTCCTCGGGTAGGTTCATCCAAAAGAAGAATCTTTGGCTCAGTCATCAACCATCTGCCTAGTACAACTTTCTGCTGGTTTCCTCCAGAAAGAGCACTGGCAAGAGTTTTTGTTCCAGGAGCTTTTACTCTGAGGGTTTCCATCTGTTTGTTCCATTCTTTTTTCTCTTCTCCGGATTTCATAAAAAATGCCGGACTAAATTTTTTCAGAAGAGGAAGAGACATATTCTCTCCAATAGATCTCTGCAGAACAAGACCTGTTCCCTTTCTGTCTTCAGTTGCAAAGGAAATGCCCGCTTTGATCGCATCTGCAGGATTTTTTATAGTTACTTCTTTACCATCAATAGAAATCTTTGCTGTAGTGTCTTTGTAATGTACACCTGCCAGACATTCAAAAAGTTCTGATCTTCCTGCACCTGCAAGTCCGGCGATTCCAAGAACTTCGCCATGCCTTACATGCAGAGAAATATTCTTGAGTGATCTTCGAAAACTTCCTGCTGGTGGAGTGTATGTAAGGTTTTCTACTTTAAGAGCAATCTCACCTTTTTCAGTAGGATCTTTTGGATACTGCTCGCTCATATCACGTCCAACCATCATCTTTATAATCTCATCTTTTGAGGTCTCAGAGGCCTTTACGGTACCTATATACGTTCCATCACGCATTACAGTAAGTCTGTCTGCAATCTGGAAAATTTCTTCCATTCGATGTGTGATGTAGATAATTCCTTTTCCCTCTGAACGAAGCTTTCGAATGATCGTAAACAACTTTTCAGCTTCTTTTTCACTGATAGCAGAAGTCGGTTCGTCCATGATAATAATTTCAGAATTCAAGGATATCGCCTTTGCGATCTCAACAAGCTGCTGCTCTCCGATTCTTAAATCTTTTAATTTTGTTGCCGGATCAACATGTACGTCCAACATCTCCAGATATTTACGAGCCTCTGCAGCCATCGTTTTAAAATCAACCGATCCGCCCTTTTTCTTCATCCATCTTCCAAGAAAAATGTTTTCTGCCACGCTCATTTCCGGAACAATCTGAAGTTCCTGATGAATTTTAGAAATTCCAAGTTTTTTTGCTGCGATCGGTCCCGGGACAGTTACTTTTTCTCCTTTCAGATAAATTTCTCCTTTTGTAGGCTGAAGAGAACCACTGAGAATGTTCATCAGTGTGGATTTTCCTGCTCCGTTTTCTCCCATCAGAGCAAGTACTTCACCCGCATAAAGGTCCAGAGAAACTTCTTTTAATGCCTGCACACTTCCGAAAGTTTTGCTTATGGCCTTCATGTTCAGTAATACCTTTTCCATAGTTCCTCCTTTTCTTCCCTCATTCATGATGTGTTCATTATACATAAAAAATCGCCGATTGTATTTCTAATAATCGGCGATTTTTTTATAATTTTTTTACTTTTGTATATTGATGTTGTGATTATTGTATATTTTTTCCTATTTAAGCTGTACTCTATGTAAAATATTGATAACTATTCTGTTCTCCGATGCTCTCTTCAATGCCTGCAGCACCTGGTGTTCCGTCTCGGCATCCAGGTTTGCAGTAATCTCATCCAGAAGCAGGATCTCCGATTCTGCCACGACTGCTCTTCCGTGATCGACTCATCGTATAAAGTAATCTGATCTCTAATCGTTCCCGGCACCATGTGATAAGACTGCTCCACGTAGCCAAACCATTTTCGTCTTTCTTTTTCGGTCAGCTGCCCGCAAACAACTTGGATTCGCATTCAAGGATATCTCTGAACATCTTCCAGGTGCATTCATCATATACAGAGCTGACAAAGAAGATGATGAACTATTTTTTGCAAATGATGAATTTCTTCATATGTCCGGATATAAAGATATAGATGAACTGTTCAGACTTACTGAGAAAAGTTTTCGCAACTTGATTCGTGAAGATGAACAGCAACAGATAGAATCAAGTATCTGGGAACAGATTGACAACGGCAATGAAAATGACTATATTCACTTTCATCTTCGAAAAGCTGACGGAACTTATTTTTCTGTTCTTGATCATGGAAGAATTGTAGAGAGCCCGCAATACGGGAAAGTATTTTATGTATTGTTCATGGATTGGGAAGATATGCATATTCGTTACAATGATAAATTCGCAAGATAAAATATTGCAAAAAACAGAGCGTATGATCTATTTTCATATAATGTTTATGTCGGCAAGCTCTATCAAAAGGAAATCGACTTTGTTGCTCAGAGAAGCAACGAGAAATTTTATATTCAGATCAGCGACAACATTTCCGGGCAGGAAACATTTGAGAGAAAATGCTTTCTTCGGCTTCAGATTCGAGATGCTTCCTTTATACTTGTGGATCCTTAACAAACTTTCTGAAAACGAAAATGAATAATGTATTTGGTGGCTACACCCCCAAGCCCCTGTGGAATCAATAAAGCCGGTACTGGATATCAAAATCCCGCACCGGCGTTATTCATTGTAATTATCTTACATTGACAAAATGATAGATTGTCAGCTCTGCAAACTGGAAGTTAGCGATTTCTTTTTCCGGTATTCTCTGTCCCACGGATTTCCTCATGATAGAAATAATCTACGATCACCGGATGCCCCTGCGGGACTCTGCCATAAGGCATTTCATTATCCACAAAGGCACAATCA
>ENA-OQKO01000980-OQKO01000980.1-human-gut-metagenome-genome-assembly--contig:-NODE-980-length-20634-cov-4.136831_pt1 | contig 20634 bp, 19 predicted proteins | sample MGYA00242777_ERZ504796 | MGnify/ENA primary metagenome ERZ504796 (study PRJEB26092, sample SAMD00036404) | human gut metagenome | host: Homo sapiens | study: EMG produced TPA metagenomics assembly of... | reverse complement strand
CTGAATTATGTATCCTGTTCACCGTTCCGTGTCCCGATTGCCAGACTGGCAGCTGCACAGGCTGCTATCAAGACCCCCCGCAAGTAAGAGTTCTGTCATTCACCATTGGATTTGATGAAGCGCAAACCTTCTATAAATCCCATGGATACGGCATAAAACCGTCAAAATGGCATGATTTGACCGTGGAGGTTTATATCTAATCGCTAAAACCCCCGTACATTCCCAATTGGGCAATGTGCGGGGTTTTTTGTTGTTATTTTGGGCTGTTTGTACAAATCTAAACGGGAACGCAAAAATGTATTCTGATTTCAAAAATACATTTTGTCTATGCTCGCTGCTATTTTCACAGTAGCCAGTTCCGTAATTTTGGACGAATTCAGCTTTCAGTAAAGGAGGCCATTATGAGACGAGACGATCAAAGGCAAGCAGTAAAAAACATTCCCTTGGAACAACTGAAGCCATTTAAGAATCATCCCTTTCAGGTACGAGACGATGAGGAATTTCGGCGTCTTGTTGAGAGCATTGAAATTCACGGTGTAATTCATCCAGCGGTGGCTCGCCAGATTGGTGAGGATTGTTATGAACTAATTTCTGGTCATCGACGCAAAGCGGCTTGTGAAGTATTGGGTTACTCTGAGATGCCTGTTTTAGTCCGGTCTATGACGGATGATGAGGCAGTTGTAAACATGGTAGATGCAAACCTGCAGCGTGAAACGATTCTCCCAAGTCAAAGAGCCTTTGCATACAAAATGAAGTTGGTAGCTATGAGCCATCAGGGGCGTAAAGGATTTACTTCCGCCCAACTTGGGCGGAAGTGTGTCGGAAAAGAATCCAGAGAGTTAATTGCTGAACAAGTCGGTCAAAGTCGCAACCAAATTTCTCGCTATATCCGTCTTACTGAATTGATACCAGAAATCCTTGAAATGGTTGATAATCGAAAAATGGCATTGAATCCAGCAGTATCTATTTCCTACTTGGACAAGAAGCAACAGAAGCTACTATATAAGGTAATGGTAGCACTAAAAGCAACCCCATCTATTTCTCAGGAAAAAGCCATCCGAGAAAAGGCCAGTGAATCAGACTTTACAGAAGATTACTTGGTTTGTATCTTATCGGAAAAGAAACCAAACCAGAGAGAGCCGATGATTGTTGAAGAAGAAATCAAGCAGTATTTCCCCTCGCATTACAATAGTGAACAGATGCATAACACGATTTTACTGTTGATTAGAAATTGGAGTAAAAAGCGTGGCTACACACAATAAAAGGTCATTATACCTTGTCACAACAGGGAGCAGAAAAATTTTCTGCTCCTTTTTTTATTTTTTGCGCAACAAACGGCCTCTGCCGTGGCCTACAAGTGAGAGTTACATCTCGTGGACCTTGAAAATTCAGAAGAACATCAGGTACAACCGCCCCTCGGAGAGCCACTCCGGTGATACGCCATGACGCCTACGGGTCGAGCGACTTCCCTATCGCCGGTAAAGAGCTTGATAACTTGAGGCCACGATCCAGGGACAGGGGGAGAACTTACACTCAGCCACAGTCCGAGCGTTAAAAGCGTCGCAGGCAATGGGAGTGTCCGGTACAGAACCGTGATAAATGAATCCTAAATCAAAAGGATGCCGAAATGTTCTTGATTTTAAGAAAACCCAAGGGGGTAGTTTACCCTCTTTACATTCCATCTTCTGTTCAAGACACAGGAGGAAACTGAAATGAACACACAAATTATCGCCATCGCCAACCAGAAAGGCGGCGTTGGCAAGACAACCACCTGCGCGAACCTGGGGATTGGGCTGGCGCAGGCCGGAAAGAAAGTGCTGCTGATCGACGGGGACCCGCAAGGCAGCCTGACCATCAGCCTAGGCCACCCCCAGCCGGACAAGCTGCCCTTTACCCTGTCCGACGCGATGGGCCGTATCCTGATGGACGAGCCGCTACGCCCCGGAGAGGGTATCCTGCACCACCCGGAAGGCGTTGACCTGATGCCCGCTGACATCCAGCTCTCTGGTATGGAGGTTTCTCTGGTGAATGCCATGAGCCGAGAGACCATCCTGCGGCAGTATCTGGACACGCTCAAGGGACAGTATTCCCATATCCTGATTGACTGCCAGCCCTCCTTGGGGATGCTGTCCCAGGATGCACAGCATATCAAGGAAGATTGCCAGTTGACGGTAGCCCTAATCGACCGACTGATTGACCGTGTAGAGGTCTCAAGAGAGAAACGGATTACGGTTCGTTTCCGTTTCCAGAGTGAATTTGAGCATTGTGAGGAGGTGCTGAGCCAGTGCAGAAATATGTGATTGCCCTTTATATCCGCCTTTCCCTGGAGGATTACAAATACGACAGTATGAGCATTGAAAACCAGCACCTTGCGCTGAACGAATTTGTTTCTTCCATGCCGGAGTCCGCCCATGCAGAAATCCTTGAATTTATCGACAACGGGTATAGCGGGACAAACTTTGAGCGTCCCAAAGTCCAGGAGCTGATTGAGATGGTGCGGGCCAATAAGATCGACTGCATCATCGTAAAAGACTTTTCCCGGTTTGGGCGAAACAGCATTGAGACTGGCTATTTCATTGAGCGTGTGTTCCCTCTGTTTCACACCCGGTTCATTTCCATCAACGATAATTTTGACAGCGATCAGCACAAGGGTGATACCGGAGGTATCCATTACGAGGACAGAATTGCCATTCAGATGAGGAAGCAAATCGGTTTCCAAATGAATAGGCATACCGCCTTGTCATATCTGTATTGCAACCACTTTCATCAAGAAATACAAGGTCACTTACACTGAACCCACATATAAGGCCGTTCAAGTTTTTCCTCTTCTCGGCCACATCGGGGACGCTCCTGTTCACTGGCATGAAGAGACTTCTTCTTTCGGCGGTATCCTGCTTTCTGAAGAAAACGCCAGACTGTATCGATGCTGACAGGCAAATTCAACATTTCAATGATCTCCAGACATGTGGCATCCGGCTGTTTCTCCAGAAGTGAAAGGATATGCTGATGTTCTGCATCTGACGATTTGGGCTTCTTTCCACGGAAATTCATCTGAGTTTCGTAGCTTCCTGTTTCGTTCCGACACTTCAGCAAACGATAGATCGAACAGGTGTTTACAGAAAAGCTCTTTGCCAGTTCCTTTACGCTGATACCCTTTGGTTGCTCCCTTACGGGGGCTGGCTTTTCTGTGCCCCTTTTTTCAGGGATGCTTACAGTAGGTTGTTTCAACCTTTCCATTCTTTTGTTAAATCGGAAATTTTCCGTTTTGCTTAAAGTTACAGGAGTTTGTTTGTAAATAATCATGAAAATTTCACATTACTATTGACGTTTGTTCTAAAATGGCATATGATAAAGGCGCTGAAACAAATATTCCGCAAGACCCAAAACTTAAGAAACAATAGTTCTTCAAGCGTAGCCAGAATCCATCACTCGAAACACTGCCGCTGCGGCAGGAGAATTCGCACGGCATTATTTAAAAGGAGGATATCACATGAAAAAATCAGTCAGCCGTACCATGGCAATGGCCTTGGCAGCTTGCATGACAGTTGGCACACTGGCAGCCTGCGGCAGCAGCAGTTCCAGTTCCCCCGCTGAAAGCACACCCGCCAGCTCCGCTGCCGCTTCAACCGAGTCCGGCACGCCGGATTATTCCAGCGAGGATCCCCTCAACATCCGCATCTACCTGTCGGATAACGCCACCCTCCCTTATAAAGAGGATTGGCTGACCTTCACCGAAGTGCAGAAGCGCTGCAATGTCAAACTTGACGTTGAGGCAATTCCCATTGCCGATTACTCCACAAAGGTTTCTCTCGCCCTGAACACCGGCGAGAATGTACCCGATGTCATTCTCTACCAGACCACAACAGGCGAGAATGCATCTCTGGCCTTGAACGGCGCTCTTGTTCCCATCAGCGATTACAGTGATTGGACCCCCAACTTCAACGCCCGCGTAGAGGAAATGGGTCTGCAGGACGATGTCAATCAGCTGAACCTGCAGGACGGTAAGCGCTACTATATGCCTTCCCTGACGGACAAGAGCTTCTATGATGGCGGTCTCATCCTGCGTGAGGATTACCTTGAGGAGAAGGGCTTCGATGCTCCCAAGACCTTCGATGACCTGTACGAAATCCTGAAGGCCTACAAGCAAGACCATCCGGATTCCTACCCGCTGACCATCCTTGCCGGTCCCCGCGTTCTATTCCGCATGACGATGCCCTCCTATGGTATCAGCGTTGGTAAGAATAGTGCTGACGGTTCTTATGTCCTGAGCTATGATTACGCAAACAAAGAACACTTTGCTGGTGCGATCGATGACAAGGCTAAGCAGTACTTCGCTTTCCTGAACAAGCTGTATGCTGAAGGTCTGCTCGACCCCGAGATGGCAGATCCCATCGATGGCGACAAGTGGAGTCAGAAAATGGCTACCGGCGCTTCGATGGCGACCTACGCTTACTACGACCAAATCGGCGGTGTTGAGGCTGCCACTGAGATCGATGGCTTCAAGCTGCAGATGTATGCTCCGCTGGAAGGCCCTGGAGGCGCACATCACCAGCCCAAGAGCCGTACCGGTTCCGGCATCATGTTCCCTGCAAAGACCGCTGAGCGCGATGATTTCGAGCGCATTGTCCGCACCATCGATGAAATGTTCTACTCTGAGGAAAACGCAAAGCTGTGGTGCCTTGGTGTTGAGGGCGAGACCTACACCATGGACGGCGACAAGATCGTCTACTCTGATGAGATTGCCAACAGTGCTGACGGCATCTACAAGTCCATGCAGCTCAAGTACGGCTGTGGCTCAGATGTTACCCAGATGGTCTGGATCAACGCACGTGAGATGTCCAAGTACGATGAGAACTACGCCAAGATCAACTCTGAGGTTGCCGCTATGCCCGATGCCATCCAGCCTGTGCCCCCGACGCCGCAGTTTGATGACCTGACTGCTGAGGACGCCGCCAGCCTGCGCACCCCGCTTGGTGACACCTTCGAGGTTTGGGCCGATGCCTTCATCACAGGCAAGAAGAGCACCGACACCGATTGGGATGCCTATGTTGCTGAGATGAAGAACCTGAGTATCGACGAATACCTGCAGATGTACAACGATAACAAGTAAAAATCCGTACTGATCCTCAGCAGGGGGCACGTCCAAGGGAGGATATGCCCCCTGCTTTTATTGTAAAAGGAGCGCAATCCATGGGTAAGGCAAAACCAAAGCTTACGCCGGCCGAGAAGGCCAAGCGGCGTTCACACACCCTAAAACACTTAAAAAAATACAGCGCATTGTATGCCATGATGATTCTGCCGGTACTGTATTTCATCATTTTCAAGTATGTGCCTATGGTTGGCAACATTCTGGCTTTCCGGCGCTACCGTCCCGGCCAAGGCATGTTCGGCACCGAGTGGACTCTGCGCTACTTTGAACGCTTCTTAAAAGACCCCGCGTTCTGGCGCGCCTTCCGCAACACGCTGGTTGTCTCGCTGGAAAATCTGGCCATCAACTTCCCGCTGCCTATCATCTTCGCTATCCTGCTGAACGAAGTTCGCAGCAAATACTTGAAAAAGTTCGTGCAAACGATTTCTTATATGCCCCGCTTTATCTCAACTGTCGTTGTCATCGCCATCATGAACGAGATCCTCTCCCCCAGCACGGGTCTTTTGAACAACTTCCTGCACGACGTTTTCGGCATGACACCCGTCTACTTCATGAATGAATCCGGCTGGTTCCGCCCGCTGTACATCCTTTCGGAGTCCTGGCAGTACACCGGCTGGACGGCTATCATCTATCTGGCCGCCATCACCAGTATCAGCAGCGATTTGTACGAAGCTGCCGAGATGGACGGTGCGACCCGCATCCAGCAGATATTCCATGTGACGATCCCCTCTATCATGCCGACGATCATGGTCATGCTGATTATGAACGTTGGCCGTATGCTCAGCATCGGATATGAGAAGGTCCTGCTGATGTACACGCCCTCCAACTCCGGCGTCAGTGACATCATCGACACCCTTGTTTACCGCACCGGTCTGCAAAATCAGAATTACTCCTACGCAACGGCCATCGGTCTGTTCGGCGGCATTATCGGTCTGATTCTGGTTTCCGGCTCCAACGCGATCAGTAGAAAATTGACGGACGAGAGCTTGTATTAAGAAAGGCAGCAAAATGAGTAGATACTATAAAACAACAGAAAACCGCGTTTTTGACGGCGTTGTGAACCTCGTCATGATCCTTACGCTGCTGATTTGTTTCCTGCCCTTTGTGTATATGGCAGCGCTGTCTTTCTCCAGCTCGAAAGCAATCATCAACAATCAGGTTTCTTTCTGGCCGGTGGGCTTCAATCTGGACGCTTACAAGCAGATCTTCACCTACCCGAACTTCTTCCAGGCCTACGGCAATACATTCTTCTACACGATCTGCGGCACAGCCATAGCCATGCTGATGACCATCATGTTCGCCTATCCCCTTTCCAAGGATTACCTGCTGGGCCACAAATTTTTTATGAAACTTGTTGTTATCTCGATGTTTTTTGCTGGCGGCATGATCCCCAACTACCTGCTTGTCTCCTCGTTGCATCTGACTGGCACCCGCTGGGCCATGCTGTTGCCATTCTGCATCAGTCAGTTCAACCTCATCATCATGGTCAACGCCTTTAAGGGACTGCCCCATGAACTGGAGGAGGCGGCCCTCATTGACGGCCTTGGCTACTGGGGCATCCTGCGCCGCATCGTTGTGCCGTTGTCTACGGCGGCCATCGCTACGGTGGGTCTGTACTACGCGGTCTTCTTCTGGAACGACTGGTTCAACTCTCTGATATACCTCAACAAAGATCAGTATCCCGTCATGCTGTTCCTGCGCAACATCGTCAATGGTACGGCCATGGTGGGTGATGGCGCAGGCTCGGCAGACAAGACGTCTTTGGGCATTGCCATTAAGTCGGCTGTCATCATCGTCTCAACGCTGCCCATCATCATTCTGTATCCTTTCCTGCAAAAATACTTTGTCAAAGGCCTTACTGTCGGCGGCGTTAAGGGCTAAGGCAATACCGCATAATTCTAAGTGCCGCAGCCGCCGGAGGGTGCTTAAAGCCATTAGGCGGGAATTGTGCGGTGCTGTCCCAGGATAAGCTGGCAGAGGCACTCCCTGCCGAATGTGAGGAAACGTTTATGGTAAAACTTGATTCAATTTCTACCGAGCAGCGAAACCCCGCTACCAGCCATATTGACGAGGTCTCAACGCTTGAAATCGTCCGCCTGATGAATCAGGAGGACAAAAAGGTCGCCCTTGCGGTCGAGGCGGTGCTGCCACAGATCGCCAAGGCCGTTGATGTAATCTACACCGCACTGCAAAGCGGCGGGCGGCTGATTTATTGCGGCTGCGGCACGTCCGGGCGGTTGGGCGTGCTGGACGCTGCTGAGTGTCTGCCCACTTTCGGTGCCGGACGCGACATGGTGGACGCCGTCATTGCGGGCGGTCAAAGTGCCATGCTTGTGCCGGTCGAAGGGGCGGAGGATAACCGCGACCTTGGTCGCGAGGATTTGGAAAAACTGCATTTCTCCGGCAAGGATGTGCTGTGTGGCATTGCAGCCAGCGGGCGCACTCCCTATGTGCTGGGGGCAATAGCCTACGCCAAAAGCCTTGGCGCGGCGACTATCAGCGTGACCTGCTGCCCCGGCAGCGAGGTGGACACGAGCGCTGACATTGACATCTCCCCCAGCCCCGGGCCGGAGGTCGTCACCGGTTCCACACGGTTAAAGAGCGGCACAGCGCAAAAAATGGTGCTGAATATGCTTTCCACCGCCACCATGATCAAGCTTGGCAAGGTTTACGGCAACCTGATGGTAGATGTACGCGCCAGCAATGAAAAGCTGGTGGAACGCTGCGTGCGCATCGTGCGTACCGCCACAGGCGCTGACACCGCCGCTGCCTGCGCTGCCTTGGAGCAGTGCAATTACAGCGCCAAGACCGCAATTCTGATGATCCTGTGCGGTATTGACGCCCCCGCTGCGGAAGCACGACTTGCTCAGACCCAAGGTCGGATCGCTGAAGCGTTAAGGATAAACTGACCTATCTGCAACGGAATTTACCTGCCATGAAAATTTTTACAAAAAAGCTTTTGAGCGGGCGCACATTCCTGACGGATAAAACTGTAACCGTCGAAAATGGTCGGATCACTGCCATTACCGGCGGCGGTCCGGCTGATTTTGCAGTGGATGTTCTCACCCCCGGTCTTGTGGATCTGCATTGCCACGGCGGGCAGGGCTTTGATCCCGAGCAGGTCGTGCACCCACTTCCCGATTTTCTTGCGGCGATGCTGCGCTGCGGCGTAACCGAAGTGCTGCTTACCTTGGGTGCGGAGTTGCTGCCCGTCATGCGCCGAGCGTTGGGTGTTGTAAAGGACGCCATGCAAAAGCAGGCTGTCGGTCAGTTGCCCGGAACGCGCATTATCGGCGTGCATCTGGAAGGGCCGTTTTTAAGCCCGGTCCGCCCGGGGGCAATGCCACCTGCTGCGCTGCGTATCCCATCCTCTGCCGCCTATCGAGAGATGACCCAGGGGTATGAGGATATCATCCGCCAGATCACCCTTGCGCCGGAACTGCCACAGGCCATCGCGCTGGGGCAGTCGCAGGCAGCTCACGGAGTGCGCGTGCAGGCCGGACACACGGATGCGGATTTTTCCACCGCGCAGCGAGCTTTTGACGCAGGTTTTACAGGGCTGTGCCACACATTCAACGCTTGCAGGCCGCTGCACCATCGCGATCCCGGCGTTGTGGCTGCTGCGTTGCTGGACGACCGTGTTACCACCGAGTGCATCTGCGACCTTGTCCATCTACACCCCGGAACATTGCAGCTGATTTATAAGATGAAAGGCGCGGATCGGATGATCGCCGTATCGGACAGTGTGGCCACCCACGGCCTGTGCGATGGGCGTTATACCTTCAACGGGCAGGGCTACATCGTGCAAAACGGCGTCAGTCGCTGCGTGGATGGAACGCTGGATGGCGGAGGTGTTTATCTGGATGGCGCGGTGCGCAATCTGCAATCCGTTGGCATCCCTGCCGCCGAGGCCTGCCGCATGGCGTCCACCCTGCCCGCTGCCTGCCTTGGACTGCGCCGCGAACTTACCCCCGGCTGCCTTGCCGATTGTGTCGCATGGAGCGACGACTGGCGGGTACAGTATGTCTGGCAAGGCGGTCAGCTGACTGTCAGCAACATTTGAGATTGTGAGGAAACTGCCATGAAAATTGCCGGCATCGACCTTGGCGGAACCACGATCAAATTCGGAATTTTCGACGATGATTTGCGAATATTGCACAAGTGGAGCTGTCCAACCCCCGCAAAAGCCTCCGATGCAGCCGCACGGATAGCTGCTGAAATTTTCCCTTTCGGCCCCGGTGTCATCGGTATTAGCGCAGCGGGCACGGTGGCGGGCGGCCTTGTGACGGCCAACAACCTCAGCTGGACAGATGAGCCGTTGGCCGCACTTGTACACGAGGCAGTGGGTCTGCCCACAACGATTATCAACGATGGCCACGCTGCCCTGCAGGCCGAGCTGCACGGCGGCGCACTGCAAGGCGTGCAGACAGGGCTTTTATTGACGCTGGGCACGGGCATCGGCGGCGGTATTGTGCTGAACGGTCAGTGCTGGCTCAGCCCCACCGGTCTTGCGCCCGAGTTGGGTCACACTATCACCCACGCCGATGGGCTGACCTGCTCCTGCGGACAGTGCGGCTGCTATGAAAAATACGCTTCGGCCACTGCGCTGCGTCGGATGGCAGGCGGAGAAGAACCGGTAGAGTTGATTGACCGCGCCAAACGCGGTGACGCTGACGCCAAGGAGATTTTTGCCCGCTATGTACGGGAAGTCTGCATTGGTATCGTATCGTTGAATTCGATTTTTGCGCCTGAGGTCGTTGTCCTCGGCGGCGGCATCAGCGGCGCGGGGGATTTTCTTTTGGATGCCTGCCGCAACGCGCTGCTGCCACTGCATCCCAACACCATACCCATGCTGCGCCTTGCCAGGTTTGGTAACACTGCCGGCATTATCGGGGCTGCGCAAGCAGCTGTGCTGTCGGCTGTATGAATCTGCCTGAGAGGGGGATCGCCCCTCCCCTGCACCACCACGGAGGTAGACCATGCCCACAAAAATTGACGCTATCCTCTCCCGCATGACGATCGACGAAAAGCTGGGTCAGATGATACTTGCAAGTATCGAAGTTTCGCAAATGAACGATGCCACACGTGAATTTCTGTGCGCAAACCATATCGGAAATGTTATTCTGTTTGGCAAAAACTGCGCAGGGCGGGAAAATTTAGCCCGGCTCAACACCGAAATCCAAGCAGCCATTCAAGCTGCCACCGGTCTGCCAGCGCTTATCGCTATTGATCAGGAGGGTGGCTGCGTGACCCGGCTGCGCAGCGAGGCCACCGTATTCCCCAGCGCGATGGTCGTAGCCCGCACCGGCGATGCTGACAATGCCTATCGAGTTGGCCGGATCATGGGCGATGAACTGCGGGCGCTGGGCATCAATCTTGACCTTGCGCCGGTGCTGGACACATTGACCGGCTCGGCTGAGCGCCGATACTACGGCACGACAACCAACGATGCTGCGCAGTACGGCTGCGCCATGGCTCGCGGTCTGCGTGATGCTGGGGTCTTAGCCTGTGGCAAGCATTTTCCCGGGCACGAGCAGACCGGACTGGACACTCATTTCGGCTTTGTGGTGGACGATACGCCCTCCGATGTGCTGATGCGCTGTATGACGCCTTTTCGCCGCGCTATGGCGGAGGAACTGGCCAGCGTGATGATCGCCCACGTATGCTATCCTGCGCTGGACGCATCGGGCATGCCCGCGTCATTGTCCAAACCTATCATTACCAACACGCTGCGGGGCAAGCTGAGCTTTAATGGCCTTGTCATCAGTGATGGACTTCAAATGCACGCCATCGTGGACCACTACGGCGCACCGCGGGGGGCGGTGCTGGCGGCGCTGGCCGGATGCGACCTGCTTATTACCGGCAACGGCGGTGACAATGCCGACCCCAATGGCCGCGATGTGCAAACACCCTGCATCGGGGCACTGCGGGCTGCGGTGGAAGATGGCACATTGCCGATGCAAGTCGTGGACGCAGCCGTGCGGCGCATTTTGGCCTGCAAGCTGGCGTTGGACTGGACCATGCCGGATCCCGAAATCGCCGTGCAGGATTGGTCCGAACACGCCGCTTTTGCCGATGCGCTGGCCGACACCGGTATCGAGGTTTGCGACCCGCAAGGTCTGCTGCCGCTGCCGGAGGGGTCGCTGTTCATCGCGCGGGCGTCCGGCACAGGCATCGGCGTAACCGAGGGTGACCGCATCACCGAGAGCTTTGCCCCGCTGGCCGCGCGGCTGCTGCACGGTCACAGCGCCATGTACCACACGGTGGACGAGCTGCCCGCACTGGCGGATGCCTGCAAGGCCGCCCCCGCCGTGGTGTTTGCTTTCGGCCTGCGTGCCGAAGGGGAGGAAGCCGCCGCTGCGGTGGCCGCACTGGCGCATGAAAATAAACGTTTTATCGCAATATCGTTGGCAGAACCGGACGCATTGACCTTCTATCCCTTTGCCGCTGCGACTATCAGCGCATGGGATCGCACAGAACCTGCCATGCGCGCGGTGTGCGGCCGAATGATGTAAACTAAAGGAGCTTATATGGCCTTTTTTCGTTGTGACCTTATGTCCGAAAGCCTTGGTATGACCACATCGGTGCTGGTGACAATGCCCGATACCGACGACCTTGACACCGCACCCATCATCTATCTTCTGCATGGGCTGACGGACAACCGTACCGGCTGGGCACGCTACACACAGGCAGAGCATCTGGCACTCACCCACAGCGCTATCCTTATCATGCCCGAGGGGCAGCGCAGCTTTTACACGGATATGGCCTGCGGGCCAAAGTATTTCACCTACGTCAACCAGGAATTACAAGCGATGGTGCGCCGCTTTTTTGGTATTCAGCCCAACCCGGCCCGAACGTACATCATGGGGCTTTCTATGGGCGGCTATGGTGCGCTGAAATGTGCCCTGACCGCGCCGCAGCAGTATGCGGGTGCAGCCGGGTTCTCATCGGTGGCAGATATCAAAGCCAAACTGCCGACGTTCAGCCGCTGGCATGAGGATCAGGCTCTGTTCAGTGGCGGCGTTTTGCCTCCGGAGGACGATCTGTTTGCGCTGGCAACGCGTTTTGCCGATGGCACGCAAAAAGGCCGCATGCCAGAGGTCTTTCTGGCATGCGGCCAACAGGACGGTTTATTTGCGGACAATCTGCGGCTGCGAGATCATTTGCGGGGCATGGACTGGCCGCTGACATGGTACGAAGCCCCCGGTGACCATAACTGGTTTTTCTGGAATGATGCCCTGACAAGAGCAATGGAACATTTTTTGGGGTAATGTTCCTGTCACACTTCCCCGGCTTGTACCTTATGGGTCATGCAGCTTTTATAGCTGTTTTCCAGTGCGGTTTCTACCTTTGGGTAATTCTGCCGCGCTACGGCGGTAAACAACACATCCACCACGCACATCTGTGCAATGCGGCTGCTCATAGCGCCGCTGCGGTGGGAAATTTCCGGTGATGAGGTGTACAGACACAGGTCTGCCTCCTGCGCCAGTGGGCTTTGATCAAATCGCGTCAGCGCCAGTGTCATGCCGCCCTGCCGACGAGCCAAGTGCTGGCACTCCATGACCTCCCGTGTTGCACCGGTGTTTGAGATAAACACACCCACATCATTTTTACCCATGGTGGCGGCGTAGGTCAGCTGAATGTGCAGATCCTGCGCAAATACCACAGACTTGCCCACGCGGATGAGTTTATAGTACAGATCCTGCGCCACCAGCGCCGATGCACCGACGCCGAACAGCCGCACGGTGTCCGCATGGATGATGCTGCTTGCCGCTTTCTCAACGCTGGCGTAGTCCAGCAGCTTGATCGTGTCCTCGATGGCACAAATGCTGCTGGTCTTTACGGCCTCGGCCATCTCAGTCACGGTGTTATAGTCGCGTATATCGGTAAAAAAGCCGGTGTTCTCCCTCTGGACGCTGGTGTCTTTCGCTTCATTCAACTCGTTGAACAGGGCTTTTTTCATATCTTTCAGCCCATCAAAGCCGATGCGTTTGCACAGGCGCACCCACGCCACCTGCGTGGTGTCTGCCTGCTTGGCCAGTTGGGCGATGGGCATCGCAAATACGCTGTCCACATAGTTCAAAAAAAATGTTGCTGCCTTTTTTTCGCTCACGTTCAGATCCTCGTACAGATCGCGCACGCGGATTTCAATACTGGTCATGTGGCTGCTCCCTCCTTGATCATTACTGGCTGATTTTGCCCATTACCACAGGATGAGCTGCACCGGTCGCGCCGGGGGCGGTGTTGCACCGGCCGTACAGAGTTTCATTGGCCAGCACGGCAAAGGCAACAGCCTCTTTTGCGTTGCTGTCCAGCCCCAACTGCTCGTTGGTCAACACCTCGCATCCGGGCAGACAGTCTGCAATGTGAGCCAGCAGTGTAGGATTCATGCTGCCGCCACCGCCTACGATGAGCCGATCGGGCCGCATGGGGCAGAAATCCCGCACCGCTGCACCGATACACTCCGCCGTGAAGCGGGTGGCCGTAGCCAGCGTGTCCGGCAGGCTGACAGCCAGTGCAGCGGCCTGCTGCATCAGTGCTTCCACATAGGCCGCACCGTACCGCTCGCGCCCGGTGGTTTTGGGTGGCGGCGTCTGCAGGTAGTCATCCTGCAGCATCCACCGTAGCAAGTCGGCATTCACATGGGCGGAGGCAGCCATTTTGCCGCCTGCATCATAGCGAGCTTTTCCGTCCGTCAGCCGTGCGGCCAGCGCATCAATGACCATGTTTCCCGGGCCGGTGTCAAAGGCAAAAACCCCCTCCAGCCCCGCGCCCTTTGGCAATACTGTGATGTTGCCGATGCCACCGATGTTTTGCAGCGCCACGGTACGTGCCGGGTCTTGGTACAAAAGGTACTCGGGGTAGGGCACCAACGGCGCGCCAAGACCGCCCGCAGCCATATCCCGCACACGGAAATCGCTGACGACCGTACAGCCAAGTGCCTCACAAATAAGAGAAGCTTCGCCGATTTGCAGCGTACCGTTGACATTGTATCCACAATATTCCTCCGCTGTCGGTGCATGGTAGACCGTCTGCCCATGACTTCCCACAAAGGCAATGCTGTGAGGGTCAACACCTGCCTGTGCGCAGACGGCCATACAGGCGTCAGCGCTGAGCCTGCCCATCAAAAAGTTCAGAAGGCACAGCTCCTTGCTGCCTCCGAAATCCCCCGCCGCCACCCGCAGGATGCGGTTGCGCACGGCATCGGTAAAAGGCAGCGTGACAAAAGCCAGCTGGCGCACCTTCGTAGTTGTAGAGCAGCCACTGATCTCCACCAGTGCGGCGTCAATGCCATCGGCAGAGGTGCCGCTCATCAAACCGATGGCCAGCTTTTTTGTATCATTGTTCAAGTTGAACATCGTGTTAAGCCTTCCTTTCTGATCCGTTCTTTCTGGGCTGTACAAATTGCCGAGAATTCCGGCAAAAAGTCCGAAACAAAATTTCAGTAAACCCCTTTTCTTTTTATTATAGCGCGAATATAATGGGTTTAGCAAGTAGTAATTTGTCTGTTTGTGTTTAAGAAAATATTTTTGCCACGCGCATTACTTGGCATTTCTCTCTGCACAAGCAGGCTCGAACTAAAATTTCACAGCATTGTACCGCAATAGGAGGTATCCCCATGGTTTTGAACGGTCTTGACCATCTGGCAGACGCCGCGCCCTGGCTGAGAGGGAGGCGGCTCGGTCTGATCACATCCACATCCGGCATTACGCGGACGCTGGCTCCGGGCATCGATGCCATCCACTCGCAGTTTCCGCTGACAGCGCTGTTCGGGCCAGAGCACGGTGTACGCGGTGACCACGACGCGGGCGCGACGGTGGAGACATACACCGACCCTGCCACCGAGCTGCCGGTGTACAGCCTGTACCGCAAGGACTCTCAGCATATGACGCCCGAAATGTTGGACTTGGTAGATACGGTCATTTATGACATTCAGGACATCGGCGCACGGTTTTATACCTACATCTCAACGCTGCTCTACGTCATGCGAGACTGCGCGGCAGCGGGCAAGGAGCTGGTAGTGCTGGATCGCATCAACCCTTTAGGCGGCAAGATCGAGGGCGGCATGCTGCAGCCTGGGTTTGAGAGCTTTGTCGGCGTCTATCCGCTGACGACCCGCTACGGCCTGACCCCCGGTGAGTTTGCCCACCTTGCCAATGAGGAACAGCACATCGGCTGCACGCTGCACGTTCTGCCGGTACAAGGCTGGCGGCGTAAAATGCTTTTCCCCGAGACGGGTCTTACATGGATGATGCCCAGCCCGGCCATCCCGCATTTTGAGACCGCACTGCTCTACCCGGGTGTCTGCTTGGCGGAGGCAACGAACCTGTCCGAGGGGCGCGGCACATCTGCCCCGTTTGAGCTAATCGGTGCGCCGTTCATCAACGGTGCAGCACTGACGACGCGAATGAACGCGCTGAAGCTGCCGGGCGTTGCATTCACAGCGGCGTATTTCACACCCAGCGCATCGAAGCACGCAAATCAGCGGTGCGAGGGTGTGCACATCCACCTGACCGACACTAAAGCATTTGACACGATCCGCACCGGTACAGCGCTGTTGTATGCCATCAGGGAAATGTATCCCGCCGCATTTGCCCTGCGGCAGCCCGAGAACGAGCACGCGCTTTTGCCCATCAACCGTCTGACAGGCAGCGATGTACTGGCCGGGGAATGGCCGGATTTTGACGCCTTGATGACCCGCTGGGAGCGTGAGTCTGCTGCGTTTAAAGCCCGCGCAGCGAAAGCATATTTGTACGAGTAAATTCATTGTAGCGGGCTGGCACCCCCGCCCTCTACATACATAGTAAGGAGTAACCACATATGACAAACCAAATTCTGATTGGCCAGCGGCTTGTCGCTGGTTTTCCCGGTACAGCCATCACTCCGGAGCTGGTGCAGGTCATCCGGCAATACAAAATCGGCAACATCATCCTTTTCCGCGAGAATATCAGCGATGCAGCCCAGCTGCGCACCCTCTGCGCGGATCTGACAGAACTTATCCGCAGAGAGACTGGCTATGATCCATTCATCATGGTCGATCAGGAGGGTGGTGTCGTGACCCGCCTGTCCGAGGACTGTGTCAACGTACCCGGCGCTATGGCACTGGCTTCCACCGGCGACCCCGGCAACACCTACCTTGCGGGCAAGCTGACCGGTGCAGAGCTGCGTAGCCTTGGCATCAACTTTGACCTTGCCCCCAGCGTCGATGTCAACTGCAACCCCGCCAACCCCATCATCGGCGTGCGTAGCTACGGCGACACCCCCAGCACCGTAGTAAAATACGCCACCGGTATGATCCGCGGCTTGCAGGACGGCGGCGTACTCTGCCTTGCTAAGCATTTTCCCGGTCACGGCGATACCTCGATGGATAGCCACTTGACACTGCCCTGCGTGGACAAGCCCCGCACCGAACTGGAAAAAATGGAGCTTGCGCCTTTCCGCGCGGTCATCGCCGACGGTGTTCCCGCTATCATGACGGCGCACATCCTTTTCCCAACGCTGGACGACAGCGGCGTGCCCGCCACGATGTCACGCCGCATCGTCACCGACCTGTTGCGCGGTGAGATGGGATTCACCGGTCTTGTCACTAGCGACTGCATGGAGATGCAGGCCGTGCAGAAATTCTTCGGCACAGTAAACGGCGTCCTGGCCGCGATGAACGCGGGCGTGGACCTCGTGCTGATTTCCCACACCACCCGCCTTTCCGGCGAGGCTGCTGCCGCTGCCGCCGAAGCCCTGGCGGACGGCCGCCTTGACCGCGCCGAACTGGAAGCCAGCGTTGCCCGTATCCGTGCCGCTAAGGCAGAGCTTGCCGCTACGCCCGCGCCGGCCTTTGACGCCGCCGAGGCTGCCGCACAGAATGACCGGCTGCTGCGCGCTACCATTACCGAAGTCCATGTTCCCCGCACAGGTCGCCCGGAGCTCGGCGCGCATCCGCTCTGCGTGGGATGCCCGGTTTACCGCACCGGTCTTGTTGGCAATGTTGTAGACGATGTAGCGCAGAGTTTCCCCATGATGATGGCTGCACACCTTGGCGGCGAGGGCGTGACCACCGCTGTTGACCCCACCGATGAGGAGATTTCTGCGCTGGCAAACCGTGCAGCTGGCTGCACCGGCATCGTCATTGGCAGCTACAACGGCCATCTGCACCCGCAGCAGCTGGGCCTGGCCAAGGCACTGGCGGCTGTCGGCAAGCCTATTGCCGCTGTGGCGCTGCGAAATCCCTACGACCTGTTCTCCCTGCCGGAAAATGTCTACACACTAGTCGCGTATGAGTATACCGCCCGCAGTACAGCCGCTGTGGCCGATGTGCTGCGCGGACACTCCGCCGCTCCCGGACGTCTGCCCATCGACCACCCTGATTTTGCAAACAAGGAGGCTCAATAATGCCCTACTGTGTTGGCATTGACGGCGGTGGTACCAAGACCGCCGTGGAGCTTCGGTGGTCGGACTATTCCTCCAACGCCCGTGCTGTGTTCGGCCCACTGAACTGCAACAGTGACCGGCCTGCCACCGCCAAAACGCTGGCGGACACAATGGCATGGCTGGCCGCACAGCCAGGTGGGTTGGCTGGCTGCGGTGCTTTGTGTATCGGCAGCGCAGGCATCAGTAACCCGGATGCTTACCATTTTCTTGAGAATACCGTCCGTGCAGCTGGCTACCGCGGTCCGTTGCAAATTGTTGGCGATCAGGTTACGGCGCTGGCCGGGGCGTTGGGAACACCGGTTGGTACGGTGCTCATCGCCGGCACGGGTTCCATCTGCTACGCCCGCACCGCCGACGGCCACGAGAGACGCAGCGGTGGCTGGGGACACCTGATCGATGACGAGGGAAGCGCCTACGCGCTGGGGCGGGATATCCTGCGCGCTGTGGTGCGTGCCGCAGATGGTCGCGCCCCCGCCACTGCTCTGACTGCCCTTGTGGCTGACCGTCTGGGGGCAGAAAGCGTGCAGTCGGTCATCCGGTTCACCTACGCGCCCACAACGACCAAGAAAGAAATTGCCGCGCTGGCCACTCTGCTGGATCCTGCCCTGCAGCAGGGAGACGCCGCTGCACACGCCATCGTCGACAAAGCCGCCAACGAGCTGGCCGCCATGGCCGCCGCCGTCATACCCGCACTGGACCTGCAAAACGGTGCCATAGCCCTACTGGGCAGTGTTTTAGTCAAAAACAGGACGCTGCGTACCGCACTGACAGCCCGCCTGCACGCACAGTTTCCGAGCCTCTCTTTTCCTGCCCCGTTGGGTGATGCCGCCGATGGCGCTGCCGTTATGGCTGAAATCTTGTACAAACAAGGAGGAATCTCTTATGCCTGACATGCTGGTAAAGCTGTACGACCTGCCCGATGAAGCCCCCGCCCTTGCCCGCAGCCGCGCATTTGGGGTGGAGATCCGCCGTGCCATGCCGCCTGACCGTGAGCGTGTGCTGCGCTGGGTGGGTGAGCACTCCGGCGAGTGCGCTGCCGGCGAATGTGCCGTGGCTTTTGCCCACACCCCCTGCGGTTGCTGGATCGCCACCCGCGGTGCTGAGATCGTGGGCTATGCCTGCTATGATGCCACCGCACCGGACTTTTTCGGCCCGACACGCGTTTTGGACAGCGAGCAGGGACACGGCGTGGGAACCGCGCTGCTGCTACGCTGCCTGACCGCCATGCGGGAGCACGGCTACGGTTACGCTATCATCGGCAGCGTCGGCCCGGTTGCATTTTACGAAAAAAGCTGCCACGCGACGGTGATTCCCGATTCTGACCCGGGCATTTACAAAGATTTTTTGCGTGGTATGGAAAAGCGCGGCCAATAATTGTGTTGTACATTTTCTCTTGCCTCAAAGATTCTATAATTTTCCTATCTCTTTCAGCTAAGTACAAATCAATCAAAGCTATACAAGAAAAATCTTTTGTGTGAAGTGCATGTAACATCAACACAATCAAATAAAAAAAGTAGCTGCGATAGAATTAGGGCCGCACCACATTCAGAACATCGGCGGAAGTTGCCACAACTTTTAGAGTACCGGCTTCACAGGTGTCGATGTAAGGAATATATGAGCATCGAGGATGTCAAGCAGGTTCTCAAAAAGAATAACATCATCTAAGCCCAGCAAAGCCCTCCCGGTTTCATCCTCTTTAGAAGGTGCCGAGCGGGCATTTTTTTGCTTTTCCGTGGGCAGAGCAGTATACGTAACCGCTCAACCACAGCCGTCAAGCAAAAATAAAACTAGAGCCAAACCCGGCTCCAGCAAACTTCAAATTTTCTTTTTGCAACCGTCTGGCAGCTTGTCTGACCACGGCAGCAGATCATTTAAGAACGCACGGTCATTCGGATCATGCTCCCGGCCATAAAGATGCTCTGCAATCTCGTCCAGTAAAAAGCGGAAATACTCATACGGCTTCAAATTGTTGGCCTTGGGCGTTTCTGCAATGCTGTATAGAATCGCACTGGATTGTGCTCCTCTGGGCGTGTTGAGCATCATCCAATTCTTGCGCCCAACTGTAAAGGGGCGGATAGCACGTTCACTTCATCGACTATATTTTGGGCATTAACCATTTTCCACCCTCACTTCCTTAATTGGTGCCAGAAATGTATCTGGGTCGAAATATAAGTTTTCCAGAATGGGAACCAAATCAATATATTCCTCTTCCTGCTTATCATTCTGCTTGTATTTCGCCATCGCAACAATATAGCCGTGATCCCATTCTTTTACCTCTGTATAGTGCTCCAACGAATACGGAGCACGAAATCTGATCACTTTGTCTCCCACGCGGAATATCGTATAGTTGGGCTCATTGCTCAGAATCGCCTGCTGGTTATTCATAATCAAAGTCCACTTAAATCCACTTCGTAAGTCAATCCTTCGGAGATTTCGATAGTGTCAGTAACAATTTTCACAGCTTTTATCAGAATGTTTGCAACAAAATTCTCGCCTTTCAAGGAAGTGCGACGCGAAAGGGGCTGTTGCACAAGGAAAAAATCCAAGTGCAGCAGCCTTTTTACGGGTAAATGCCTCCAGAAGCACAAAAACGCTCGCCATAGACCCCCTAATTTCCAAAAAGCAGATAACTCAAACAGGCCCTTCTGAATAACGATTGTTTTCCAGAGGAGCCTGTTTTCTAAATTTTCAAAAATCAGAAATTCAGGTATGCTTTAGGCTGAATCAAATGCAGATTTTGCAGTCCACTGTTGCACTTTGCCAGCAGGTGAGCAATGTTTTGGGAAAGCCCCAAAAACAGAAGCTCCACCAGGACTTTGACTTTACCGCCGGTAAGGAAACGCTTGAAATTCCGATTGTGCTTTAGCTGTCCGAAGGCACCCTCTGCCTGAATGGAACGGTTGCAGCGCAGCAGCTTTCCTTCCTCGGTGGTAATGTTGTGATACGAATTCTTGCGCAGATTCTGAAATTCCCAGCAGACAAAAATTTCTTTGCGCTTTTCGCTGTCTTTAGCCTTGCAGCAGGCTGCACGGTAAGGGCAGCCGGAGCAGTCCTCGCAG
>ENA-OQKO01000973-OQKO01000973.1-human-gut-metagenome-genome-assembly--contig:-NODE-973-length-20804-cov-4.037820_pt1 | contig 20804 bp, 20 predicted proteins | sample MGYA00242777_ERZ504796 | MGnify/ENA primary metagenome ERZ504796 (study PRJEB26092, sample SAMD00036404) | human gut metagenome | host: Homo sapiens | study: EMG produced TPA metagenomics assembly of... | reverse complement strand
CGCCGGGCTGTGGAATTTAAATATACCCCCACCATCGGCCGTACCCATGGCGTCCATGCCGAGCCGACTACGTTCGGGTTGAAAATCCTCCTGTGGTACAGCGAAACTTTAAGAAATATCGAGCGAATGAAACGGGCCGCTTCTGAAATGACGGTGGGGAAATTGTCCGGCGCTGTCGGTACTTATGCGGATATTGATCCGTATGTGGAAGAATACGTCTGCAAAAAAATGGGACTGACTCCGGAAATCGTAGCAACCCAGGTCGTACAGCGCGACCATCATGCGGAATACATTACCACCCTCGGCGTCATTGCGGGCACATTGGCACAGATCGCCCTGGAAGTCCGCCATCTGCAGAGAACGGAAGTAAGGGAAGCGGAAGAATATTTCAGTCCCAAACAGAAAGGATCCTCCGCCATGCCCCACAAAAGAAATCCCGTCAAATCGGAACGGATCTGCGGCATGGCAAGACTCGTGCAGGGGTATGCCCTTCCCGCTTTTGAAAATATACCGCTTTGGCACTAACGGGATATTTCCCATTCCTCTGTGGAGCGTGTCATGATTCCGGACGCAACCACCGCATTGGATTATATTCTGGCACAGACGACCGATCTGGTAGATAAACTCCTTGTGTATCCGGAAAAAATGCTGGAAGATTTGAACATGACCGGCGGATTGATTTACAGTCCCCGCGTTCTGCTTGCCCTTGTGTCCAAAGGCGCTTACCGTGATACCGCGTACCGCTGGGTGCAGAGAAACGCCATGAAACGCTGGCTTGAGGGGGAAGATTTCTATGAAAACCTCTGCAAAGACGAAGATGTGAGAAAATATCTGTCTGAGGAAGAAATCAAAGAGTGCTTCGATTACAAACCCATGCTTGTCCATGTAGATAAAATATTCGCCCGGTTTGGCTTGTAAGAAGCAGAGGAAGGCATTTACCGGATTTCTGCCATCCTTTTTGTCTGCTGCTAAAAGCAGCGCTCTGCATGATGGGAGCCGTAAGATGTCATCAGAGTAAATAGATTCTTCATTCCGTTTCATCATTCTGTTTATCGGTTTTCCCGCACAGTATTCTTGCCCTGCTCAGAATGACGGGGGACGGTAAGACGTCATTCAGAGCGTTAGCGAAGAATCTATAGCCATGATGAGGAGAATGGAAAATCGTAGGAGTTAGGGGTGTAATAGATTCTTCACTCCGTTTCATCATTCTGTTTATCGGTTTCCCCACACAGTATTCTTGCTCTCGTTCAGAATGACGGGGAACGTTAAGCGGCATAGTGACAGAAATCAGAAGACGTCATCCGGAGCGAAGGATCTGTTACCGCAATGAGGGAAATTAAAGACAGAGAGCAGAGATAAAGAATCACTGTATTATTAAAAGGAAGGAAAATGTGTAATGGCAACAGCTATGGTCATTGGTGCCCAGTGGGGCGATGAGGGAAAAGGAAAGATTGTAGATTACCTGGCGGCGAAAGCGGACGTCGTTGTCCGTTCCCAGGGAGGGAATAACGCGGGACATACGGTTGTGACCGGCGGCAAAGCTTATCCGCTGCGCCTTATGCCGAGCGGCATTATGTATCCCGGCACCATCTGTATCGTCGGTACGGGCGTTGTCGTTGACCCGAAAAGTTTCCTTGAGGGAAGGGAAAAGCTGGAGGCCCATGGAATCAACGCTAAGCATCTCCAGATTTCCACCCGTTCGCAAGTCGTATTTCCCTACCATATCCGTTTGGACGTGGCAGAAGAAATGAGAAAAGGCAGCCGGAAGCTGGGGACGACGAAAAACGGGATCGGGCCGTGCTATGCGGACAAGATCAACCGCATCGGTATCCGTATGTGCGACCTTATGGATAAAGAAGTCTTTGCGGAGAAATTGAAATACAACGTGGAGCAGAAAAACATGCTTCTGGAAAAACTTTACGGGATGGAAGGTTTCGACTACGAGCAGATGCTGATTGATTACCTGGAGTATGCCGAAAGGCTTCGCCCCTATGTGAAAGATACGAACTATACCGTCCAGACTCTGGTCAGGGAAGGAAAGAACGTTCTTTTTGAAGGCGCCCAGGCATCCATGCTCGACTGTGACAATGGCACCTATCCTTTCGTCACGTCATCCCATCCGACGGCGGGCGGTGCATGTATAGGCGCAGGCATCGGGCCGCACATGATGCAGAATATCTTCGGCGTGGTGAAAGCGTACAGCACCCGTGTCGGAGAAGGGCCGTTTCCGACGGAACAGATGAATGAAATCGGCGACCGTATCCGGGATATTGCTCATGAGTTCGGTACGGTTACCGGCCGTCCCCGCCGTGTAGGCTGGCTTGACGCCCGTGCTGTCCGTTACGCGGCGGCGCTGAACTCTTTCGATTATCTGGCGATTACCCGGCTGGATATCTTAGATGAGCTGGAAGAAATCAAAGTCTGTGTCGGCTATGAATATGAAGGAAAACCGGTCAAAGAATATCCGGCAGATCTGAAATTTCTTTCCAAAGTTACCCCGGTTTATAAAACCTACAAAGGATGGAAAGAAAAAATCAGCGCCATCCGTGAATACGACCGGCTTCCGGCGCTCTGCAAAGAATACCTGGCGGATATTTCTAAAGAAATCGGCGTCCCCATCGGCATCGTTTCCGTGGGGCCCAGCCGTGAAGAAACCATCGTAGTGAAAGATGTATTTTAAGAATGGAAAAGTAAGCATATAAAACAGAAAACGCGTGTCCTGAAACTAAAAAGCAGGAGACGCGTTTTTGTGTTTCTTCAAAGAAAAAAGCTCCGTAAAGGGAGCCGGTTTGGAGCGGATGATGGGAATCGAACCCACGTATTTAGCTTGGGAAGCTAATGTTCTACCATTGAACTACACCCGCATATGAAATTGTACTTTACTATTGTAGATGATTTTATCGAATAAATCAAGATTTGCAGGAAAGAAAACCGGGCAAGGGGGAAGGATGGACTTTTCGGAGCGTTCCTGTGATTTACGTGGACATGTGAAAGATGATTGTTTATAATATCTTTTAACCATTAAAAGGTTATTTGTTTTTCTTTCGTCGGTACAGAGATAGGAGGTCAATGGAGCATAGCAGAACGGAAGGAATGTTTAGTTTGTTGTATTGTGTTTTGATGCAGTGGAGTGTTAGGAGGATTATTTATGGAAGAAGAACAGAAAAAAGTAAGCGGGGCTGCCGCATTGCCTAAGGTGGGATGGAAAGGAATGCTTGCTTTGGCTTTCGGTATCCTTTTCTTTGCCGGGGTTTTTGCCACGGTACAGGGGGCGGAATGGCTCAAAGCATTTGATTACAGTACGCTCATCGGTAAATTCGGTACGATGAAAGATCCGGCAAAAGCAACTTTTGTCGGTATGGGTGGGGTAAGCGCAAGAGGAGGATTTATTTTCGCGCTGTCACTCATTCCTTCCGTTATGCTGGCCATCGGTGTTGTAGACGTGCTGGATCATTATGGCGCTCTTTCTGCGGCGCAGAAACTGATGACGCCGCTCTTTAAACCGCTGATGGATGTACCCGGCCTCGTCGGACTGGCTTTGATTACCGATCTGCAGAGTACCGATGCCGGCGCGGCTCTCACCAAAGAATTATATGATGACGGCCTTATTGATAAAAGAGAACAGACCATCATTGCAGCGTGGCAGTATTCCGGAGCGGGGACGATCAGTAATTACTTTGCTATTGCAGGTGCGCTTTTCGGATTTATCCTCTGCCCGATCATTGTCCCTGTTATCATTATTATGGTCATGAAATTTGTTGGTGCCATGATTTGCCGCTTTGTTCTTGATACTGTTTATAAAGGAGATTTCAAAAATGACAACTGAAACGAGACCGGTACAGATAAAGCCTAATATTTTTGATATCTTCATCGGCGGCGCCAGAAAAGGCTGGAATCTGGCTACGCAGAACCTTGTACCGAATATTTTGATGGCCTATGTCATCGCTTATATTTTAAATATTCTCGGTGTTATGGATTTCCTTGGATACTGGCTGGGACCCATCATGGGCATCTTCGGCCTGCCGGGACAGTCTTTCGTTATTCTTCTGACCACCTGGCTGTCCTGTTCTGCAGGGGTAGGTGTGGCAGCTTCTCTCTATGCGTCGGGCATCATCAATGGGGAACATGTGACGATTCTCATGCCTGCCCTGATTCTGATGGCTTCCCAGATCCAGTACATGGGCCGGCTCCTCGGCCTTGCCGATGTACCGAAAAAATATTGGCCCCTGCTTATGGTGATCAGTATTTTCAATGCATTCATTGGTATGTTTATCATGAAACTGCTTATGCCGTTCTTTAATTGATTGTCTTACGCAAGAGAAAAGGAGGAAATCATGGCAGATGTATTTACCCATTTTAACTATCTTCATACTATTCCTGAAATAGGGATGAAAGAATTTAAAACTTCCGCTTATGTGGCGGATGTGCTGAAACAGCTCGGTTATGAAGTGGAAACACAGGTCGGCGGGGCGACAGGCGTCGTCGCGGTCTGTGACAGCGGTAAACCGGGACCTGTTCTCGGCCTTCGCGCGGACATGGATGCCCTTGGGACGAAAGACGGCGGCGCCGCCCACCTTTGCGGGCATGACGGACACATGGCCATGCTTCTTGCGGCGGCGGAAGAAATCATGAAAGAGAAGCTGGTCAGGAAAGGGAAACTGAAACTTCTTTTCCAGCCGGCGGAGGAAACGAGTGAAGGCGCTCTTTCCATGCTGAAAGGCGGTGCTGTTGACGATATTGAAATCCTCATCGGCATGCACGGTCGTCCTATCCAGGAGTGCCGTGTGGGAGAAGCGGCGCCCGCTTTGTATTACAGTGCTGCGACCCACGTGAAAATCGACATCACAGGCATGCAGAGCCATGGGGCCCGCCCCTACCTCGGCATAAGCGCGCTTGACGCGGCATGCCTTGTTGTACAGTCAGCCAACGCCCTCCGCTTTAATTCCAATGTGGTGTACAATCTGAAAGCGACACAGATCCATGCGGACGCAGGTGTGGCAAACGCGGTTCCCGGTACGGCAACGATCACGTTCGACCTCCGCAGCCGGGATAATGATGTGATGGAACTAATGATTCAAAAACTGCGGGGTGCGGCGGAAAATGCGGCCGCTTCCATTGGCGCCAAAGCGGACTTCACCATCCTGCACCAGACACCGGCGTCCATTATCACACCGGAAATCACGGAAATCATCGGGGAAGTGATTACATCCGAACTTGGCGAAAAAGCCTGCATTCCGCCAATCGTCACCGCGGGAGGAGAAGACTTCTTCTGGTACCCGAAAATGAAACCGGAATTGAAAACGGGATTCATCGCATTGGGCGAAGATGCGGAACCGGGACTTCATGATCCCGCCATGCACTTCAACCATGACGCCCTTCCCTATGGAGTGAAAATTCATAAAGGCCTCGTGAAGAAATTACTTGGCTGACGATTTCCCATATAAAAGACCCGTGCTGTATCTATCTGCAGATATGGCGCGGGCCTTTTATATTGCTGCCGAAAGGGTTGTATTCGCAGAATGCCTAAGCCGGTTTCTTTTTTTATGTGCTGCCATACCATGTTTTCTCCGGAAGAGGAAGATGGAAGTGCTATAAGAGGAATAACAGGAAAATGTGTGGGCCGCGTATTCCATGCAGCATCTGCCTGCGGTTTAACAGGACGGAAGGATGGGGTATAATGAGTTAAATGATATATGTTATCAATTGAGGAGGGGTTATGAAAATTGATTTAAGCGGCGTTTCTGAAACGCTTCTGGTTACGTTGTATATGCGTGCCAAGGATGCGAAAAGCAACCATCCTTTTCTGAATGACCGGAAAGCGGCGGAAATAATCAGCTGTATGGATTACGATTTTTCCGCTTTTGACCGGGTATGGATGTCATATTATGGAGTATTGGCACGGGCAAAGCTGATGGATCGTGAGGTAAAGCGGTTTATGGCGGATAACCCGGGATGTGTGGTGGTATCTGTGGGCTGCGGGCTGGATACCCGGTTTGACCGCGTAGATGACGGGCAGGTGCGTTGGTATGATTTGGACGTGCCGGAGGTGATCGATCTGAGAAAGCAGTTCCTTGCGGAATCGGAGCGTGTAACCTGTATTTCCGGGTCGGCGTTTGATCCGTCATGGACGGAAAAAGTGGAACGCGAGGGCCGCAGGCTGCTTATCCTTTCAGAAGGCGTGATGATGTACTGGGAGGAAGCGGAAGTACAAAAATTCCTTTCGATTCTGTCAGAAGGGTTCGATGAGCTGGAGGCGCATTTCGACCTTCTGTATAAAGGACTTGTGCACCGGTCGTCCCGCCATGACGTATTGAAACGTATGCAGGCGGAGTTTAAATGGGGTGTGACGGACGGTAGCGAAGTGGTACGGCTGGCGCCGGCATGGAAACAGCTGGACTGTATCAATTTCACTGATGAGATGAGGCATATGCTGCCGGGGTGGAAAAAGCTGCTTGTTCCTTTTTTCTATCTCACCAATAACCGTCTGGGAAAGTATGCGTACAGGAAGTATACGGACTGATTTCGTAAAAGGGACTTTATTCCGGTGTGTATCCTCTATTATGCAAACAGCAGGATTATATGATATATAATATAAATATGAATTAAATTTATCTCAAGAGAGGTTGGTCAGAGACTTACATGTCGGTTTCCGTTCGGTGATTCGTTTGGAGACCAACCGGTCAAGAACTAATTAGCTAGCAAGCTCTACCTCGATGGAACTTTCCAGAAAGAAAAACTTAGACCGGAAACTGATTTCATCATTAAAGTCTATGAATTAAAGTATAGATAAAGGATAATAAGTATGAAGACTGAAAGACAAATAGAGAATGAATTTATCAAAAAGTTGATAGATTTAAAGTATGTTTATCGTGAAGATATTAGAGATAAATTTTCCTTAGAAGAAAATTTCAGAAAGCATTTTGAAATGTTGAATCGTGTGAAGTTAAGTGATTCTGAATTTATAAGGCTGCGTGACAGCATAATAAATTCAAATGTTTTTGAGACCGCAAAAAAGCTCCGAGAAATAAATACTTTCAAAAGAGATGATGACACTCCTTTGCAATATACGCTTGTGAATCTTAAAAACTGGTGCAAAAACGAATTTGAAGTAGTCAACCAGTTGCGTATTAATACAGAAAATAGTAACCATCGCTATGATGTTATTTTGCTTATTAATGGTATCCCGGTAGTTCAGGTTGAGTTAAAGACTTTACAAATAACACCTAAAAAAGCGATGGAACAAATAGTGAATTATAAAAATGATCCGGGGAATGGGTATACAAATTCTCTACTTTGTTTTATTCAGCTTTTTATTGTTAGCAATGAAACTAATACCTATTATTTTGCCAATAATCGCAAGGAGCATTTTTCATTTAATGCGGATGAGAGATTTTTGCCTATCTATGAATTTGCAGATCAGAATAACAATAAAATAACCAATCTATATGAATTTGCAAATTATTTTTTACCTAAGTGTACTATTGGAGAACTTATTAGCAGATATATGGTTCTGGTAGTGAGTGAGCAAAAATTGTTGATCATGCGGCCATATCAGATTTATGCTGTGAAAGCCATTGTGGATTGTATTGAGCAAAATCGAGGGAATGGATATATTTGGCATACTACCGGTAGTGGCAAAACTCTTACATCATTTAAGACATCAACACTTTTGAAAGATAATCCGGATATTGAAAAGTGTTTGTTTGTAGTGGACAGAAAAGATTTAGATAGACAGACTCGCATAGAATTTAATAAATTTCAAGAAGGGTGTGTGGAAGAGAATACAAATACAGAGAGTTTAGTTAAGCGTCTCACATCTGATGATTATAAGGACAAAGTGATAGTTACTACAATTCAAAAACTTGGACTTGCACTTGATGACGACAGTAAACGTAATCAAGAAAAAAGAAAAAGAGGAGAATTGACTTTTAAAGAAAGGCTATTAAAGCTTCAGGATAAGCGTATGGCTATTATTTTTGATGAATGCCATCGTTCGCAATTTGGAGATAATCATGAAGCAATAAAGACTTTCTTTCCTAAGGCACAATTGTTTGGTTTTACAGGTACACCAATTTTTGAAGAAAATTCAAATTATAAACAAGTCGATGGAACAATTGGCTCTTATAAAACCACAAAGGATGTCTTTGAAAAGGAACTTCACGCTTACACTATCACAAATGCGATTGATGATGGCAACGTTTTACGTTTTCACATTGATTATTTTAAGCCTGATGATACTCATATTGCAGCAAAAGCAGATACAAAGATAAGCAAAAGGAAAATTGTAGAAGCTATTTTGTCCAAGCATGATGCGGCAACATATAGTAGACGGTATAATGCTATTTTTGCAACAGCAAGTATCAATGAAGCAATAGAGTACTATGGTTTATTTAATGAGGTACAGAAAGAATACTTAGATTTAGATGAAGGTTTTATTCCATTGAATATTTCTTGCGTTTTTTCGCCTCCGGCTGAAGGTAATAAAGATGTGAAACAACTGCAAGAGGATCTTGTGCAAGAAAAAGAAGATAATAAACAAGAGCCGGACAAGAAAAAAGAAGCCTTAAGGAGAATTATTGACGACTATAATTCAAAATACAAAACAAATCATACTATCAACGACTTCGATTTGTATTATCAAGATGTACAAAAACGGATAAAAGACCAACAATATCCAAATGCGGATTATCCACATGAAAACAAAATAGATATTGTTATTGTTGTAGATATGCTTTTGACAGGCTTTGATTCTAAATATTTAAATACTTTATATGTAGATAAAAACTTGAAGCAGCATGGATTGATCCAAGCCTTTTCAAGAACTAATCGTGTGCTGAATGCCACAAAGCCTTATGGTAATATCATTGACTTTAGAGGACACGAGGATGAAGTGGATGCAGCGATTAGGCTGTTTTCAGGAAAAGAAAATAGTGAAAAAGTCAAAGAAATTTGGCTTGTGGATCCGGCTCCTATTATGATTAAAAAGTTGGAAAAAGCAGTGGATGAACTTAGCGAGTTTATGAATGCACAAGGACTTGAGTGCAAGCCTGAAGCGGTAAGTAACCTGAAAGGTGATACGGCTCGTGCCATGTTTATTGATAAATTTAAACAGATACAAAGGCTGAAAACCCAACTTGATCAATACACAGATATAAAAGAGGAGCAAGTAGCTACTATTGAGGCTTTATTACCGAAAGATATAGTTCGAGCATTTAGAGGGGCATATTTAGATATTGCCGGAAGGTTAAAAAATGAACAGGAAAAAGATATTCATAATGTGTCTCCGGAAGTAGAGCAATTGGACTTTGAATTTGTGTTATTTTCATCTGCCATTATTGATTATGATTATATTATGGCGCTTATTTCAAGGTATACTCAATCTAATGTGCCGAAGAAAGAAAAAATGACGAAAAAAGAACTGATTGATTTGATTGCTTCTACTTCTAACCTTATGGATGAGCGGAAAGATATTGAAGAGTATATAGAAGAGCTTGATCGATTTATTAAGTCTTCAGAAGAGAATAAAGGTTTAAGTGAAAAGGAAGTAATGGAGGGATACCAAAAATTTAAAACTGAAAAATTTTCTAAGGAGCTTATTTCTATATCTCAGAGATACGGGATTGAGCCTGAGTCTTTAAAAACTTTTGTTAATGGAATTATGGAAAGAATGATTTTTGATGGAGAGAAATTGATTGATTTACTGGAACCTCTAAATCTTAGCTGGAGAGAACGAACACAAAAAGAATTGGAGCTTATGGATGAATTAGTTCCATTATTAAAGAAAATGGCAGATGGACGAGAGATTGTGGGGTTAAAAGCATATGAATAAAAAAGATAGTGTTGCAGTGGTGCCTAAATATAGATTTCCTGAGTTTGCATTAGATGCTTCCATTGATTATGTAGCAGGAGGATTTCTTTTTGATCCTATAACGAATAGAAATCACCATGCGGATTTACCTATACTTGCTATTACACAAGAATATGGAGCAATTCCAAGAGATGAGATTGATTATAAAGTATCTGTAACGGAAAAAAGTCTGAAAGCTTATAAAATTGTAGAAAAAGGAGATTTTATTATAAGTCTAAGATCATTTCAGGGGGGAATAGAGTACTCTATGTATGATGGAATTTGTAGTCCTGCATATATAATATTACGAAAAAAAACCAATATTATAGATCAATATTATAAATACTATTTTAAATCGTATAGATTTATTCAAGATTTAAACAAAGATTTGGAAGGTATACGTGATGGGAAGATGATTAGTTATAGTCAGTTTTCTTCCATTTTGTTACCAAAACCAGATAAGGAAGAACAACAAAAAATTGCAGATTGCTTATTTTCTATCGATGACCTTATTTCTGCCGAAGAAAAGAAATTATCATTGCTGAATGACTATAAAAAAGGCTGGATGCAAAAGTTGTTCCCAAGCGAAGGAAAAACTGTTCCAGAATGGAGATTTCCAGAGTTTAGAGATAGTGGAGACTGGGAAAATACCACTATTGAGAAAATTGCAGATTATGAAAATGGCAAAGCACATGAAAATAATATTATTGATAATGGAAAATATATAGTAGTAAATTCAAAGTTTATTTCTACAGAAGGAGAAATAATAAAATATACCAATGAAGCAAACTTATTAGCATATAAAGGAGATATTCTTATGGTACTAAGCGATGTGCCAAATGGTAGGGCTTTATCTAAGTGTTATTTGGTTGAAAAAGATAATGTATATACAGTTAATCAGCGTGTCTGTAGGATAATTCCCGAAAAAGTAAATTCAACATTGCTTTTTTACACTATAAATAGAAATAAATATTTTTTATCTTTCGATGATGGGGTAAAACAGACAAATTTGAAAAAAAATGATGTGTTATCTTGTTCAATAGTTATTCCAAAAGAGCCGGATGAACAAGAAAAAATTGCCGATTTTTTATCCGGGATAGATGAGTTGATAAGCAGTCAAAAAGAAAAAATAGAAAAACTAAAACAACATAAAATAGCATTAATGCAAGGATTATTTCCTTCTTTGGAGGATGAAGATGTATGAGTATGAGGAAATATTCTAATTTAAAAAGATTAGCACAAAATATTCGCAATACGTTGGGTACTGAAGATACATCTGATACAAAAAATTATTATCTTCTTTTTGCCTATAATGGAACTGGAAAAACAAGGCTTTCAGTTGAATTTAAAAATTTAGGAAGGAGAAGAATCCGTGGAAGTGAAGAAAGAAGACGAGACACACTTTATTATAATGCTTTCACCGAGGATCTTTTTACTTGGAATAATGATTTAGAAATGGATATGGATAGGCGTATGTATTTTAATACGAACTCTCGGTTTTTTGATGGCTTGAGAGAGCTCGAGCTGGAATCTCGTATACGAGAACATCTACAAATTCATGCAGATTTTGACTTTAAGATCTATTATGAAGAGGGATGGATCCGATTTTCACGAGAAATACAAACCCGAACTGGAATAGAAACAGTAACGGGAATAAAAATTTCTCGTGGTGAAGAAAATATATTTGTTTGGTGTTTCTTTCTTGCAATTGTTCAACTGGTAAAACTTGAAGCATCATCCTATGATTGGGTTAAATACATTTATATAGATGATCCCATTTCATCGCTTGACGATAACAATGTTGTGGCAGTGGCATGTCAGCTTGTAGAACTACTTAAAGATTGTCCGATTAAAACAGTTATCTCTACTCACCATACATTGTTTTTCAATGTAATGTTTAATGAGTTAAAAAGAGAAAGTACAGCAAGTCGATTTCTAAGCTTTGACAAGGAAATAAGTAAATACGTAGTAAAAAATACAGGAGATACGCCTTTTTTCCATCATGTTGCGTTATTGAAGGAATTAAAAAAAGCGTCTGATACAGGGAAATTGTACCCTTATCATTTTAATATACTGAGAAATATATTAGAAAAAACAGCGGCATTTCATGGGTTTGATAATTTTTCTGTTTGTATACAGCAAAATGAAGAGGAATTAGATGATGTGATTTTTGCAAGAATGATGAATCTATTAAGCCATGGCAATCATTCAATCTTTAACCCAATTGAAATGGTTGATGATAATAAGAAAATTTTTAAAGATATCCTAAATAGATTCCTTGAAAATTACAAGTTTAATGATACTCTATTTGATTGAAAGATAAAGGTGTAAAATATGGATGATATACAACAAAAACAATTAGGCGCAGCTCTTTGGGGGATTGCTGATAAGCTTCGAGGCACTATGAATGCGGATGATTTTCGCGACTATATGTTATCCTTCCTTTTTTTAAGATATCTTTCAGACAATTATGAAACTGCGGCAAATAAGGAGCTTAGCAAAGACTATACAGATTGTGAGAAAGAAATTGAAAGCATAAAAAATAGTGGAAACATAGATAAGGTTATAGCTGAGTTAAAATTAAAGATAATGGATTATTTTAATACATTGCCTGTAAGTAAGCTGCCTGTAAAGGAAAATGAGACAAATAATGAGGTTATCAAAAGAGCAAGGCAAACTCTTGTCGATGAATATGCCAGTTTACTTGAAAGTCAGAAGATAACTCCTTTGAGTTTATGGTATATCAATAATTTGGATCAAGTATCCTTTTTTGAAAAGCAGATGCGCAAAAAGGTTCATTTTGTCATTAAGCCACAGTACTTATGGAGTAATATTTATGAGTTATCTCGAACACAAAATAATCAACTTTTGAAGACTTTGCAAGCCGGTTTTAAATTTATTGAAAATGAATCGTTTGATAGTACATTTCATGGACTATTTTCAGAGGTGAATCTTGATTCGGATAAATTAGGTAAAAATTATCAATCACGTAATGAAATGCTATGCTCAATAATAACAGAAATTGCCGAAAGACTTGCTGAGTTCACAAATGAAGTGGATTTGTTAGGCAATGCTTATGAGTATTTGATAGGGCAGTTTGCAGCAGGTTCCGGTAAAAAAGCCGGAGAATTTTATACCCCACAGCAGATTTCTAATATCCTTTCCAGAATTGTTATATTGGATAGCCAAAAACCGGAATTAGGAAAAAGAAAATTTATTAATAATTTGTTGGATTTCGCATGTGGTTCCGGTTCATTACTTATCAATGTAAAGAAACATCTTGAACCGAATAGCATAAGCCAAATATATGGACAAGAGAAGAATATAACGACATATAACCTTGCACGAATGAATATGTTATTACATGGGTTTAAGGATTCGGAGTTTCAAATTTTTCATGGAGATTCTTTGTTAAATGATTGGTCGTTACTGAATGAAATGAATCCGGCTAAAAAGTTGGAGTGTGATGCTGTAGTAGCAAATCCTCCTTTTAGTTATAGATGGGAACCGGATGATACATTAGCCGAAGATTTTCGTTTTAAAAGTTATGAACTTGCACCAAAGTCGGCAGCTGATTTTGCATTCTTGTTACATGGGTTTCATTTTTTGAGTAAAAATGGAACAATGGCGATTATCCTACCTCATGGAGTATTGTTCCGAGGGGGTGCAGAAGAGAAGATTAGAACTAAACTTCTGAAAGATGGAAATATTGATGCGGTAATTGGATTGCCAGCTAATTTATTCTTTTCAACAGGAATACCGGTTTGCATTCTTGTATTGAAAAAATGTAAGAAACCTGATGATGTATTATTTATCAATGCAAGTGAATATTACGAAAAAGGGAAAAGACAAAATGTTCTTTTACCTGAGCATATAGATAAGATTGTTGATGTATACCAATTCCGTAGGGAAGATGACAAGAGGTATTCACGTCGTGTATCTATGGAAGAAATTGAGAAAAACGGATACAACTTAAATATTTCTCGATATGTAAGCACAGCTCCTGAAGAAAAAATAATTGATATTGAAGAAGTGGCAAAAGAATTGAGGACAATAGAGGGTGAAATTAAAACTGCAAAAGATGCTCATAATGTATTTTTGAAAGAGCTTGGTCTTGAACAACTACCATAGGATTTATATATGAGTATAAAGATAAGGGTATGAACTTGAATATGCCAAATTTAAAAGCAAAAGAATATAAAAAATTTGAAGATATTAAGTATATTAGAAAAGAGGGAAGTGAGTATTGGAGTGCAAGGGAACTTGCTGATGTACTTGATTATTCTCAATGGAGAAATTTTCAAAAGGTAATTGATAGAGCGATGATTGCTTGTGAGAACAGTGGACATGAAGTAACATACGATTTTGCTGAGGTCAGCAAAATCGTGGAAGCAGGTGCTGCAAGCAAGTCTATAAAAGATTATGAACTTACAAGATATGCTTGCTATTTGATTGTGCAAAACGGAGATCCGAGAAAAGAAGTGATTGCACTTGGACAAACCTATTTTGCAATACAAACATACCGGCAGGAAATTGCAGACCATTTTAATCAGCTTAATGAAGATAGAAGAAGGCTCGTTGTTCGTGGAGATATTAAACAATGGAATCAGCTTTTGGTAGAAACGGCACATGATGCAGGAGTTATCACAAACGAAGAATTTGCTATATTTCAGAATGCAGGATATATGGGATTATATGGTGGGTTAGATGTAGAAGATATACATGACAGAAAAGGCTTAACCGCAAGACAGAAGATTCTGGATTATATGGGAAGCACTGAGCTTATTGCTAATCTATTCCGAATATCACAAACGGAAGAAAAGCTAAGGAAAGACAAGGTGGAAGGTGCAGAAGCGGCAACAAAGGTTCACTATTCAGTAGGAAAAGAAGTTAGAAGTGCTATTGAAAAAATTGGTGGCACTATGCCGGAAGATTTGTCTGTTCCGGAAAAAAGCATCCAGCAGATAGAAAGAGAACAAATGATGCTTCTAAAAGATAAAGCTGAAAAGGGAAAATTAATGTTGGATGAATGATGATATTCTATGGTTGTGAGATCCGATCCTTGCTTACAGAATCAATCAGATAAGATAGGTGTATTCCTTTCTGTTCATTCTTATTTTTATTTCCTGGGTTCTAAGCATATTTATCTGAGGAGGTGTCTTTTATGAACAAATGGGTAAGTGTCGTTTTATGTATCTGCGGTCTCGGATTGGGTGGTATGATGCTGACCGGTGATTCCGACGGCGGACGGGCGCTCATTGAAAATGCGCCTTATATCACGGACGGGAAGATCAATCCCGATCATGAGGGCAAGGTGGTCATTGTTGCGGGAAAACTGAAGACGGAAGAACCGGCAGCCGATGAAGAACTGTGTATTTCCTTTGATTCTCCCATAATCAGGAGGAATGTGCATGTGATGGTGGAGAAGGGAAGCGGAAGTGACATAAAGAGAAGCTGGGAAAGCATGGCAAGCTCCAATATCGCCCGAATGTATAAGAGCGCCCCGCCTGTCATCACCTTTTACGGCGTGGTGAAAGCAGGCGATTTTATTCTGGATAAGACACTCCTGAAAAAATTTGCCGCCGGTGTGAACGTAAATTCGCTTCCCCGGACAGTTTCCTATAAAGGAACTCCTCTTTACCATGAAACAGAATCGGGGATCCACTATCTTACGAATCGGGAACAAAGCCTGGTCTTCCCCCATCTGGACGGTGATTACCGAATCTCCTATACGAAGTCTTCCTTAGAAGAGAACCAGGAGAAAACTCTGGTGGGGGTTCAAAAAGGGAACAGGCTTCTGGGTGAAGGAACGGTGGACGGTATCGAATTTTTCGGACAGGAGTGGAACGGTATTCTGACCAGGGAGAATATTTTAAAGAATAATGACAATTTTGATTTCATTCTTACCGTTTTAGGCTATGCGCTTTCTGTGGCGCTTATCGCAGGCGGTATATATTCTTTTAAAAAGGCTTAAGTAAAAAGGAACCTTAGTGGGAAAGCTGCCCGGTATTTCATTTCGGCGGAACTGTAAAATTTTTCAAAGAAGGGAAAAACGGGTGTATCAGCTGTGGATCAGTGATTATGAGGCCGGCTCTCTGTGTCAGAAGTTATGGGGCAAATATGAAATATATCATCATCAGTGCGGATGGGGACAGCATGGTGTACTTTGTGCCGGATGAGGCGGCGGATCATCTGGAGAGATACTGCCTCAGCTTTTGTGATACATGGCTGCATACAAACCCTGATGCGGAGCCTTATCGCATGGGCAGTGCTGTTTCCTATGATGAGAAGGATTTTATCAAGTACCTGAATACATGGGTCTTTCCGGAGCAGCCATCCGTTTTTATTGAAAATATTGGACAGGTGGAATCCGATGCGGATATTCCGGAAAAGTATAGGGAATGCCCTGTGTTTCATTTTTAACAGAGTGATAGATTCGTTTTGGAAAGGACGGGTGCGGCTATGCTGCTTATGGGTGTGAAAGAAGAAAATGGATGGCTTTGTTCTCAATGGAATCTGACTTATGGGACAGGCTGGACAGAAATTACTAAAGCGGTGAAAACGGCGTATCCCTATTATGAGAATGTGGAAGTCCTGGTAGACAACAGAAAAGTTGATCTGCGGTCGGCGGAAGATGTGCTGTGTCTGGAAGAGGGCGGGGATATGGTTATCCGGGGGACTTCTACAGTCATCAAAGTGCCGATGATGGTCAAGTTTTACAATCAGCTGCAGATGGTGGATGTATGGGTGGCGTGTGCCACAGATGAATTTAAAGAAGCGGATTATAAATCTTTTAACTTGTCTATGGGGCAGTATATGGACAGTATGGAACTTGCCATGTATTGCTGATTGGCGGCGTGCCGCAATGATGGGAAGTCAGATGTTCTTCTGCCTGTCTGAAAGGAGAATGTATGGACAGCGGCATGTATACGGAAAGGGAAGTGCAATGCCTGAAAGAAGGTATGGGTGCCGTTCGGTCGGTGCTGTCGGGGACGGATACGGAAGCGAAACGGCGCCTGCTTTTTTATCTTGACTGGTATATGGATCCCTATTACAAGCAGGATATTTCAGGCATAAAAAAAGATTTGAAGGAAATGCTGGAAAAGGTCGCGGTGTCTTCCAATGAAGAGGATATCATTGATGAAGCCCTGCATCTCCTGGAAGGATATACGGATCCGCCGTATCCGATACTGGCGGCGTACTGGGGGAACTTAAGTGAAAAACATAAACCGAAAGCGCTTTATCTGCTGCAGGGGGCAGGATAGAGAGTTTTCGGCAAAGCAGAGAAAACCGCAGAAATCGGACATGGAAAGCATGAAGCAGTATTTCTGCTGTATCATGATGTCAAAAGGCGGACACTCTTTATTAAGGAGCGGCCATTATTGCGGAGAAAAGAATGGTTTTGAGCGGTTCGATCAGGGAGCGTGTTTGGCAGATGCTCTCCTGTGGAGGTTACAGCAGGAGCAGGAAAGTATCTTCTGACGGCTGCGAGGCACTGTATGCAAAAGCCGGCGTACCGTTTCTTCCGGCGGCAAGAAGGTTTTATGAGCGGTGCAGCGGTCTGTTTTCAGATTGTGAAATAATTTTTGAAACCGGTTCAGACAGCCGCGAGTTTTATTTCTACCTGTATCCTGATATGGGGGAAGACGCCGCCGTCGAGCTGTATAAGGCGTATTATGACGAGGGAACATCTGCCGGAGAAAGAATCTGCGGGGAAGCGCTTGCTGCTAAGGCGGCGGCAGGAACAGAAGTTTCACCTGTCGGAATTATCGGTTATTACTATCCCGCAACAGTGTATGCGGCGGAGAATGGAATGCTGTATTGTGTCCATGAGTATGAATCTGATGTCCGTGTATTTGCAGATGTTGAAGAAATTCTAGCCTATGAATTGCAGGTGCACAGGCCGATACGGATAGAAAGGCGCCGCTGATGCAGGCCGATGGTTTTGTAAAAGTGGGGAGTCCGGCATGGATAAAGAAGAGTTTTGCAGTGCCTATGTAGCATGGTTTCCTGAAAATGAAGAAAGATACAGGGAGCATAAAAGAGAATTTCCCCATATTCTGCTCCATGTATTTTCTGTATTTGCTGTAAATATCCCTATGGCAGAGGCTTATGAGGGAAAAGACCGCGCCGTGTTTGAAAAATTTTGTTCTTTCGTTGAATATGCGTGGAGAAAAGCGGATGATGAAGTGCTGAATGTACTTGATACCACCGTGCTGGAGGGGATATCTGAAAATCTGCCGATGTGGACTGCTTTCGGGAACTGCATTCATGAAGATTTCCGGACTTACATTAATACCGTCCTGATCAGGCAGAATGTCATGATGTCTGATGTGCCTCTGCTTAGTTAAATTAGCTTAATAAAGATAGGAGCCGAATATACTGCAGGAAGACAGTAAGGAATCCTGCTTACGTACACATCTGCGGGTTTCTTTCCGCTGCATTCTTCTAATGATTTGCAAAATAGGATAAAATAAAGAATAATAGATCAAATCCCGATCAGGGGGAGATGTATTATTTAAATATTTAAACAGGTAAGACAGAAAGGAATATATATGGATCAGAAATTTGATACGATTGTCATTGGTTTCGGCAAGGCGGGAAAGACGCTGGCGGCGAAACTGGCAAAGCAGGGTGAAAAAGTGGCGCTGATTGAAAAGGATGCCCGTATGTACGGCGGTACATGCATCAATGTGGGCTGCATTCCCTCCAAGCGTCTGGTGTTGGAGGCGGAGCGGGCGCCTGCCCATGATTTTGAAGTGCAGAGTGAGTATTATCATGTGGCGGTGCAGGAGAAAAAGAAACTGACAACAGCACTCCGTATGGCCAATTATAATAAGCTTATTGATGCCGGTGTGCAGGTCATCAACGGCACGGCTTCTTTCCTTGACGGAAAAACGATCGGGGTAAAAGGCGCGCACGGTACGATGCAGACGCTTTCCGCATCCAAATTGATTATCAATACCGGCGGGCGTCCGATAATTCCTGCTGTACCCGGTGTGGAAAATAACCGTTTGGTGTTCACGTCTGAAACCATGATGGAGAATGAAACACTGCCCCGCCGGTTGACGATTATCGGCGGCGGATATATAGGACTGGAATTTGCGTCCATGTATGCCCGTTTCGGAAGCAAAGTGACGATCCTCCAGAACGGTTCTGTATTTCTGCCGAAAGAAGACCGGGATATGGCGGAAGCGGTTGAAAATGTATTGAAATCTTATGGCGTGTCCGTCATTACGGGAGCCGGTCTGAAGGAAATCAAAGAAGGGACGGCGGTTTATACAAAGAATGGAGAGGAAGATACGCTGGACGGCGATGCCATTCTTCTCGCCACGGGACGCGGTCCGAATACGGAAGGTCTTCATGCGGAACGGGCCGGTGTGGAATTGACAAAGCGGGGCGCCGTCGTTACCGATAAGCATCTGCGGACAACCGCGGAAAATATCTGGGCGGCCGGCGATGTGTGCGGCAATCTGCAGTTCACCTATATTTCTCTGGATGACAGCCGCATTAGTCTTTCCGATATGCAGGGTGATGGAAGCCGTACGACAGAGAACCGCGGCGCTTTCGCTTACTCTGTCTTCATGGAGCCGTCTTTTTCCCGTGCAGGCCTGTCGGAGAAAGAAGCGGCGGATAAAGGGCTGAATTACCGTGTGGTGCGGATGAATACCGATATGATTCCGAAAGCGAAAGTTCTCCGCAAGACGACGGGGATGCTGAAGGCGGTCATTGATAAAGACAGTGGGAAGATTTTCGGTGTGGCACTTTTCTGTCCCGAATCTTACGAAATTATCAATATGGTGAAGTTAGCGATGGATCATGATTTGGATTACACGGTGCTCCGTGATTTTATCTACACGCATCCCACCATGTCCGAAGGGCTGAATGATTTGTTTGCCTTATAAAAACGGATAACGGCTGGCGGAAACCGGAAAACGAGAAGGCGGATAAATCTATCCGGAGTCCGGAAAAAGCCTGACAATAAGGACAGCATATCTTATTTATGAGATGTGCTGTTTTTTCTTTTTACCCAATGGAGTATGTGATAAGAAAACAGACATCAGAGAACAGACATCAGAAGACAGAAAGCAGATATCACAGAACAGACGCCAGAAGACAGAAAACAGGAAACAGAAATCAGACACCAGAAAACAGGAATCAGAAATCAGAACACAGAGAACAGATAACAGAAACCAGAGAACAGAAATCAGAAGATAGAAGACAGAAAACGGATGTCAGAAATCAGAAAACGGGAAACAGAAAACGGAAATCAGATATCGAGGCTGTGGGCTGTCATCTGCCTGAGAGTGAGTGATCCACGGCTGCCCGCAGTTTTTTTATTTCCCCAGACGGAAGCGTTCCGGAATATGCTCGGGAATGATCCTTTATGTGTCTTCTGCCCATGCATTGAAAGATAAAATGAAAGCTGATAGTATATGTGTACTGTTTATGTCGGAAGAGGGGAATAGGATTGGAGCAGAAACGGGAAAGCGGGGCATGGAAGGCTTTTCAGGAAGCGTTTCCTTACACGGTTCCTATTTTCGCAGGATTTTGGTTTGTAGCGTTTTCTTATGGGTTTTATATGCATTCCATGGGGTTCGGCTTTCTTTATCCTGCCCTTATGGCGGCATTCATTTTCGGCGGTTCGCTGGAGTTCGTCGTAGTGACAATGCTTATGAGTCCGTTTGCCCCACTGGATGCCTTTGTTATGGCGCTGATGGTGCAGTCCCGCCATTTATTTTACGGTATTTCCATGCTCGAGAAATATGAAAACATGGGGTGGAAGAAACCGTTTCTCATGTTTTGGATGTGCGATGAAACATTTGCTTTGAATTACACAGCCAAAGTGCAGAGTGATGTGGATCGGGGCTGGTTACTGCTCTGGGTATCATTCATGAATTATTTATAATGGGTAAGCAGCGAAGTGGTAGGCGGAATTTCGGGATACCTGGCAGAA
>ENA-OQKO01000972-OQKO01000972.1-human-gut-metagenome-genome-assembly--contig:-NODE-972-length-20807-cov-4.272195_pt1 | contig 20807 bp, 20 predicted proteins | sample MGYA00242777_ERZ504796 | MGnify/ENA primary metagenome ERZ504796 (study PRJEB26092, sample SAMD00036404) | human gut metagenome | host: Homo sapiens | study: EMG produced TPA metagenomics assembly of... | reverse complement strand
ATTTGTGAGAAAAAATGTTCGCTCTGAGTCTTTCTGTGCCTGATTTGGTGAGAAGATTTTTTGTCAGTTGTGCCCAGATTTCTGAGGCGTACGCGGTGCGTACGTTGATGAAATTCGGGTGCGACTGGCGGAAAATCGGCCACAAAGGCAGGTGCATGAAAGGCTTCGAGAGGACATATAGAAAAGGGGGAAGGCAGATGGTTGAAAGAAAAGCGTTCTTAAAAGCCTACAACATTGACGAAGACGATTTTAAGGCAGCTGACATTTCCTGGGAAGAGCTGGCAGCGATCTATGATGATTATCTGTCAAAAGAAGAAAAACTTCGTGGGATCGGCAAAGACTTTGTCAATGATTATCTCTATGATATTGAGCGGGCGGGAATTCATTCCTACCGCTACCGTACCAAAAATCCGGGACATCTTTTAGAGAAGATCATACGAAAAAGAAAAGAAGATCCGGAGAAATTCAAAAATCTGAACCGGAGCAATTATTACAAATACATGACCGATCTGATCGGTATCCGTGTATTCTTCCTGTACCGGGAAGACTGGATCTACTTCCACAAATATATTACCACTGTATTTGAAAATGATCCAAGTATCTACGTAAAAGACCGAGGCCGGGATTTTGACGAAGATCCGTCCCACTGCTATATTGCAGAGCGTCCAAAGGTATACCGTAGAAATGGTGATACACGCATTTATGATGAAAAACTGATCGATATCAAGTCAGACGGCATTTACCGTTCTCTCCACTACATTATCAAGTATAAAGGATATTATGTGGAGATCCAGGGAAGAACGCTGTTTGAGGAAGGCTGGAGCGAGATCGATCATGACATCGTCTATCCATATTATAAAGACGATGAAATGTTAAAAGATTTTTCTACCTTATTAAACCGCCTTTCCGGTATGGCAGATGAGATGAGTTCCTATTTCCGCAGGATGCGCAGTGTGAGAGAAGAGCAGGGGTTACTGTCACACCATTCGGGGGAAGGTAAAAAAGAATGATAGTTCAACCATGACAGTAACAAAAATACGCTTTCTTTTCCAGGTTCCAGAAGGAACCATAGAAGAGAAAGCGTATTTTTTATATACAGCAGTGAGCAAGAATGTTATACTCACATGCTTTCTGTTTTAACCAGCCAGATGCAGTACATTGATCAGTAAGATCCAGCTTAATCCATAGTAAGAAACAACAGCAACCAAGTCGTTTACAGTTGTGATCAGTGGACCGGAAGCAACGGCCGGGTCAACATTGATCTTTTTAAAGAACAGTGGGATACAGGTACCTACGGCACCGGAGATCACCATTGCTAAAAGTAACGCAGCTCCGATACAGCCGGATACAGCATAGGCGAATGCAAAAGGCTTTCCTTTTGCGACCACAATGTATAAGCCAATGGCTGTGAAAGAAAGTACGCCAAGGATCAGACCATTTGAGAAGGCAATGCGCATTTCCTTCCATACCAGTTCCAGCTTCTGCTTTCCGGTAAGGGACTCGTCCATAAGCACACGGATGGTAACAGCCAGAGACTGGGTACCAACGTTTCCGGCCATGTCCAGAATCAGGGACTGGAAGCACATGATCAGTGTCAGCTGGCTTACTACCTGTTCAAAGAGGCCTACAACAGAGGAAACTACCATACCCAGAGCCAACAGAACTAACAGCCATGGAAGACGTTTCTTTAAACTTTCTTTTAAAGGTTCCTTTAAATCTTCCTCAGCAGTCAGACCTGCGAACTTAGCGTAATCTTCACCCATCTCATCATCGACCAGGTCTACGATACTCTGGGAAGTGATAACACCTAACAGTTTGTTGTTATTATTAAGGACTGGGATAGAGTCCTCGGAATAGTCTTTCAGTTTTTCAATACAGTCATCGATCAGTTCATGACCATATACATAAGGATAAGAGGTAACGATCAGATCCTCCAAAGCGGAGTCCTGTCTTGCAATGATCAGATCCTTCAGATCCATTGCGCCATAAAAGGTCTGATCCTCTGTTACCATAAAAATGGTAGAAATATTGTCATTCTTAGCTGCCTGTTCTACCAGACTGCTCATGGCCTGCTTTACGGTCAGATTTTCGCGGATCACAATACAGTTTGTGGTCATCCAGCTACCGATCTCATCTTCATCGAAGGCTGCGATCACGGCAATATCTTTTTTTGCGTCATCATCCAGAAGTTCTGTAAGAAGAGAGCGTTTTTCTTTGGAAGTCATTTTTAAAACATCCACAACAGCGTCTGTTTCCATAGCAGAAAGGATAGCAGCAGCTTTCTTTACGTCCATTTCATCCAGATATTCCGCTGCCTGTTTCTGGTCGATATGCTCGAAAATATCAGAAAGCATATCTGTATCAAGGATACGGCAGATCTTGCGCCGTTCAGCTAAGGTCAGTTCCGGGAAAATGTCAGCAAGGTCGTTTTCATGGTAATCTTCCAGTTTATTTCTCAGAATACCCGGTGAGGCATTGCTTCGGATTACAGACAGGATCTCCTGGCTGTGATCCTGAACTTGAACTTTGTTTTCCATTTCAGTCTCCTTTTCATCTTTATTTTATTCAGTTTTCAACACGCCATCCTGTATAAAACATGATTTTATGGGCACAACAAAACCTGCACCTGTAAAATGTGCAGAAATAATAAACGCAGCATGTATCTGTGCGTCTGAGGATATGCGTGACAACTAAATTGAAAGACGGTATCCGTCCTCCATTTACAGTTTTGCGATGGATATTACAGGAGTTGTAAGAACGGGATAAGAAATGAAAAAGAAGTCCTGTATTTCAAGTTATATGAAATTATACGAAACAGAATAGACCGCTGTTTCCTTTATATCCCGTGCGTCTACTTCGCCCATGACTATCGCAACCGTCCATTCTGTTCACCTGCCTTTTTCGTAAGATTAATGACCTGATGGCCTGAAGCGTTTATTAACAACTTCTTTACATATTATAAAGCCTGAGCTCAAAATTTTCAATATAAAATGTGTACAGGTACTGATAAAATTGTGTAAAATTTCTCAAAAAGGATATGAAAAAAAGATGGCACGAAAAATAGAAAAAGTGTTTCGCACCATCTTTTATAGTGAGATATTCTTAACGCCTGATATCTGGCAGAAAGGGGCTTATAAATATAAATAGGTTACAGTCGGTAGCATACTTTGCCTGGATTTAAGATCATTTTCGGATCAAATACACGTTTGATACCTTCCATTAACGCCATGTTGGTCTCACCAATAGACTCTACCAGATACTGGATCTTACCGGAGCCGATACCATGTTCACCGGAAACAAGTCCGCCCTGTGCGGACGCCTCTTTATAGATAAGGTCAAAGAATTTATCTACTCGCTTTTTAAATTCTTCTTCTGTAAGGTCATTGGAGCACTCATAAATATGAAGATTTCCATCACCTGCATGTCCAAAGGAACGGATCACAAGACCACATTCTTCACCGGTCTTATTTACAAATTCAAGATAAGAAGCGATCTTTGTAACAGGAACGACTACATCACACTCATCAAGGAGCTTAGTCTCTTCCATGATCACTTCCAGGAAAGCGGAACGGGCTGCCCAGGCGTCACGCATTTTGGCAGGACTGTCAGCAACCAAAACGTCCATGGCACCGGCGTCAAGGACCAGTTCAGCTGCCTGTTCAAGAAGTGTATATAACTGGTCTTCGCTGTCAGAATCCAGTGTGATCAGAAGATAAGCGCCCACAGGCTGTCCCTCCATTTCTCTCGGGAAAGTAGAACGTCCGGTATGGCGTTCGGAAGCCAGTACGATCTCACGTTCCATAAATTCGATGGCCTGAGGATTTAAAGAAGACATTTTTAACTTCGGTACTGTTTCAAGAGCAGTTTTCAGATTTTCAAATGGTACGATCAGGGAAGCGCTTGCCTTTGGAGCAGGAATGATCTTTAAGGTCAGTTCCGTAATGATGCCTAATGTACCTTCAGAGCCGATCATAAGGTTCAACAGAGAATAACCGGAAGAGGTCTTGGAAACCGTAGCACCAAGGTGGGTGATCTCGCCCGTTGGAAGCACAACGGTCATGGCGCGTACATAATCTCTGGTGGAACCATATTTAACAGCGCGCATGCCGCCTGCATTAGTAGCTACATTTCCACCTACGCAGGCAAATTTTTCACCTGGATCCGGCGGGTACATCATGCCTTTTGTCAGGCAGTCCGCAGCAAGGTCATTTAAAAGAACGCCACATTCAATATTTACAACGAAATTTTCCAGATCATAATTTAAGATCCGGTTCATTTTTGACATATCAAGAAGAACACCGCCAAGAAGGGGAACAGCGCCGCCTGCAAGTCCGGTTCCGGCACCTCTTGGTGTAACAGGAATGGTATTTTCATAGCAGATCTTCATAATAGCAGCTACTTCCTCTGTGGAACGTGGCTGGACTACCAGGTCGGGCATATGAGTGCCGTAAATAGGCATTTCATCTCTGGAAAAATCAGGGTTGATATCATCGCCGGTAAGGATGTGATCCGATACCGCTTTCAGCTTGGAAATGATCTCAGGTGTGAGAGTATTATATTGATCCATAGTTTATAACCTCCTGTGCTGTATATCAGGGCGTATCTTTTTTAAAACAGAGCCCTGTTCATCTGGCAGTTTCATTATATAAAAAAGGGCCAAAATTGTGCAATGTGTAAAATATACAAAGATAAAAAGGGGATTTTGTATGTAATTTTATTAACAATGAACAATAAAACAGGGAGGACTTTTACATGCATTTCCGGAAAGGATTTTCCGGAAAAGATGCGAGGGGAGAAAAAAACGGAAAGGCTTTGCCGGTTTTTAAACTATGGTTTGTTAGAGAATTAACGACCTTGAAACAGCAGTAAAAATGACAGGAAATACCATGAGAAAAATGCTGTTTTTTTATGTTGAAAATCAACAAAAATTGTGAAAAGTGAAAGAGGAATGGGAAAAGCGCAAGGATTTTGGGGAATACACTTGTATAGTGAAATTATTTTAGGTATAATGAAATGAGATATACTAAGATGAAACGGGCAGACTGCCGTTTTATCAGACAAAAAATAGGAGGAATACTCGTGAACAGAGAGAAGATTATTGTAATCGACTTTGGCGGTCAGTACAATCAGCTGGTTGCCCGCCGTGTACGTGAGTGCAATGTTTATTGTGAGATCTATTCTTACAGAACTGATATTGAAAAGATCAAAGAAATGAATCCAAAGGGTATCATTTTAACCGGCGGACCAAACAGTGTATATGAAGAAGGCGCTGCAACCTGCAGCAAAGAACTGTTTGAACTGGGAATTCCGGTACTTGGACTGTGCTATGGTGCACAGCTGATGATGCATTTATTAGGCGGTCATGTATGCAAGGCACCTGTTCGTGAATACGGAAAGATCGAAGTAACCGTAGATCAGTCCAGCAAGCTGTTCAGTAACGTATCTGAAAAGACCATCTGCTGGATGAGCCACAACGATTACATCGAAAAAGAAGCTCCTGGATTTAAGATCATCGCTCACACAGACAACTGCCCGGTAGCAGCTGTAGAGTGTGCAGAAAAGAACCTGTATGCGATCCAGTATCATCCAGAGGTACTTCATACTGTAGAAGGAACCAAGATGCTGTCCAACTTCGTATACAATGTCTGCGGCTGTGCAGGTGACTGGAAGATGGATGCATTCGTTGAGAATACCATCAAAGCCATCCGTGAAAAAGTTGGAAACGGTAAGGTGCTGTGTGCACTGTCCGGCGGCGTAGACTCCTCTGTAGCAGCAGTTATGCTTGCAAAGGCAGTTGGCGACCAGCTGACCTGTGTATTCGTAGATCACGGCCTGCTGCGTAAAAACGAAGGCGACGAAGTAGAAGAAGTATTCGGACCAAGCGGCCCATACAACTTAAATTTCATCCGTGTAAATGCTCAGGATCGTTTCTACAGCAAATTAGCAGGTGTAGAAGAGCCTGAAAGAAAACGTAAGATCATCGGTGAAGAATTCATCCGTGTATTTGAAGAAGAAGCAAAGAAGATCGGCGCTGTAGACTTCCTGGTACAGGGAACCATCTATCCAGACGTTGTAGAAAGCGGTCTGGGCGGCGAGTCTGCAGTGATCAAGTCCCATCACAACGTAGGAGGACTTCCTGACTACGTAGATTTCAAGGAGATCATCGAACCTCTCCGTGATCTGTTCAAAGATGAAGTACGTAAAGCTGGCTTAGAGCTTGGTATCCCGGAGAAACTGGTATACCGTCAGCCGTTCCCGGGTCCAGGCCTTGGAATTCGTATCATCGGCGAAGTAACCGCTGAAAAAGTAAAGATGGTACAGGAAGCAGACGCCATCTACCGCGAAGAGATCGCAAACGCAGGTCTCGACCGCAGCATTGGCCAGTACTTCGCAGCACTGACCAACATGCGCTCCGTAGGTGTTATGGGCGATGAAAGAACCTACGACTACGCCATCGCACTAAGAGCCGTAAACACCATCGACTTCATGACTGCCGAAGCAGCCGAGATCCCGTGGGAAGTACTTGGAAAAGTGGCAAGCAGAATTGTTAATGAAGTGAAGCATGTGAACAGAGTGCTTTATGATTGCACTGGAAAGCCACCGGCTACGATTGAGTTTGAATAGGATTTTGCAAAAATAGACCCAGTATTTATGCGGGTTCCAAGCAAATTCCGTTATTTTTTGGCAACGGATTGGCAACACTTTTTGCAATATTCCTTGAATATAATTATATTTCTATAACATAAAAACCTTACTGATGAACTGTTTCCAAAATTGGAAAGAGCAGTCAGTAAGGTTTTTATTTTTGCATTTCTTTATTGATTTTCTTTTTTCAGTGCCTTGATGAGTTCGTCAGAGAGTTCCAGAGACGGAACTTTTGCCCGAATCTCGGAGGTGTCCAATTCCGGATAGTTATATCGCCAGTTATCGTATTCTTCCTGACTGATCTCTCCGGATTCCAGTTTTGCAGCCATTTGCTGCCATGTATGAAAAGGTTCGAACAGATGCTGATATTCTCTGTGTTCCCGATCAAGTCGGAGGCAGAGTTCTCCGTCAATCTCTCCGATCTTGATGCCATACATATCTTCCAGTGCAAAGAGGGTGTGCATGAGTCCAAGATAGGAGTCAATGTTCGGAACATTGATTGCTCTGGGACTGACACCGAAGATCTGTGCCATTTCTTTGACCAGATCAGCTTTAGGGGTTCTGGCTTCTGTCTCGTACTGCGCCACACGGACATCCGAAGTCTTTCCAAGGAATCCAAGAAGTTCGCCAAGCTCCTTCTGTTTCATACCTTTTCTGTTTCTGAAAAATTTAATGCGTTTTCCAAATGCCATAGGGATCTCTCCTTTTCCTGAAATCTTTTATCCATTTTTGAATATAAGTTCCTACCGTGGTGCAATGAATAGAAACTGGTGGTTAACGATATTTGTTTAAATCAGTATAGCATATGGAAAAATAAGACGCAAGAAAACTTAAACAAAAAAATTTAATTATTGATGTTCAAACCACTTGACTTAACGGAAAAGAGTTAATATAATACGGTTAAAACTTAACTAATTAAAGTTAAGTTAAAGAAAAATTTGAAAGCGAGGTTGTATAAGATGCCTTGAAAATTTGGATAAGTAGAGGGGTTTTTCATCGAAGATGATGCGGGAGGAGGTGAATGGAATGTCTGAATTAAAGAATGGGTTTCTGACTGCAGAAGAAGTAATGGATATTTTACAGGTCAAGCAGTCGAAGGCATACCAGATTATCCGTCAGCTGAATAAAGAACTCAGCGGAATGGGACTGATCACAGTGCCGGGGCGTGTGGATGCCAATTATTTCAAGAAAAAGTTGTTTTATGAAGAAAAATAGGAGGTACTTAAGATGGCTGTATATCAGGAAAAAGACAAAGGTACATGGAGAGTGGTGTTCCGGTACACCGATTTTACCGGGGAAAGAAAGCAGACGCAGAAACGTGGCTTCAAGACCAAACGGGAAGCGACTGCATGGGAACATGAGATGATGCTCCGAAAAGGAAATAAGCTGGATATGACGTTTGAGAGCTTTTATGAGATTTATTCCGAGTATAAACGCCAGAGGGTAAAGAAAAGTACATTTGAGACGAAAAGCCACATTGTGCGGACAAAAATTCTTCCTTACTTTGGAAAACGGAAGATCAATGAGATTACCGTGGCAGATGTGATTGCCTGGCAGAATGAAATGATGGCATACCGGGATGAAAAGGGCAAGCCCTATTCGGTGGATTATCTGAAAACGATTCAGGCACAGCTTACAGCAATTTTCAATCATGCGGTGAACTATTATAATCTGCCCAGCAATCCGGCAAGACAGGCAGGAAGCATGGGAAAAGAGGTTCCAAAGGAAATGAAATTCTGGACAAAGGAACAGTATCTGAAATTTGCTGAGGCAATGATGGACAAGCCCAGATCCTATTATGCCTTTGAGATGCTTTATTGGACCGGAATCCGGGAAGGGGAGCGGCTTGCCCTCACACCGGCAGATTTTGATTTTGAAAAACAGACGGTGCGGATCAATAAAACGTACCACCGGATGAAAAAGCAGGACATTATTACTTCGCCAAAGACAGCGAAAAGTAACCGGATCGTTGTAATGCCGGGGTTTCTCTGTGAATAGATGCAAGATTACTTTCAGATGTATTATTCGTTAGCACCGGATCAGCGGATCTTCCCATTTTCCAAATCCTATCTGAAACATGAAATGGAACGGGGATGCAAAGAGACAGGAGTTCCGATTATCCGAATCCACGATCTACGTCATAGCCATGTTTCCCTGCTGATTCACATGGGTTTCACAGCACTTGCGATTGGAAACCGTGTGGGACATGAAGCAGAAAAAATCACGTATCGGTATGCACATTTGTTTCCAACGGTACAGACGGAGATGGCGAATAAACTGGATATGGAGCGGATGGAGAAGGAGGATGAAATCTGATGGAGAGAACGTTAGATGCAAAAGGACGATGGAGAAACCGGACCGTGGGATTCCGGGTATCCGAGGAAGAAGCAAAAATGATTGACCGCATGGTGGCGTTATCCGGGCTTACCAAACAGGAGTACATCCTGAGAAAGTTAATGGACTGGGAAGTGACCGTGCAGGGAAATCCAAGAGTTTATAAAGCTCTGAAAAATCAGATGCAGCAGATTTACGGAGAACTGAAACGGTTGGAAGTGTGCAGTGAAGAAAATGAAGAATTGCTTCAGACCATCCAGATGGTTGCTGTGACATTGAATGGGATGAAGGAGGAAGCGCAGCATGTGGAATCCCCGGAACAGCCTTAAAAAAGAAAATGTCCCTGCTGGTAACAAGGACATTTCGACACTAAACAAAACTTATACAGGCTCTGGTAAAGCCTCATAGACAAAAATTCAATCCTTACGGGAGAAGTCTGTCTATACGCATATAGCTTTATGTGTAGTATAGCAAAGTTCTCCTGTAACGAAAAGAGGAAAAATTACTGAAATTAAAATGATACAGGAGGATGGAACATGAACATTTTTCAGGAAGTGAAAGAACGTGTCACCGCAAGGCAGGTGGCAGAAAGATATGGTTTAAAAGTGCGACGTAATGGGATGGCGTGCTGTCCGTTTCATAATGACAAGCATCCCAGTATGAAGATTGACCAGAATTATTATTGCTTCGCCTGTGGAGCCAAAGGAGATGCAGTCAATTATGTGGCGGTGCTGTTTGGATTATCCCAGCTCGAAGCAGTGAAGAAGATCAATGAAGATTTTTCTCTGGGAATTTCAATCGAGAAAACAGAGATAAGAAGAAAACAAAATTCAGGTGTCAGGGAAAAAGAGAAGATTCCAACAAAAGAGGAACGGATTCAATTTGTTCAAAAGAAAATTGATCAATGGGTAAAGGATGCTGTGAATGTATTGTTGCGGTATCTGCGATGGATAGAATTCTGGAAGGAGTTTTACAAGCCGGAATCCACGGAAGAGGAATGGCATCCTTTATTTGCTGAAGCCTTACAGAATAAGAGCAAGATCAGTTATCTGGTGGACATGCTGATGTTTGGAACGGATGAAGAGATTCTGGATTTTTACAGAACGGAAGGGAGGAGGTGAAGCGGTATGAACAGAGAATTGCAGAATATGAGCGAGGTATCCTTGCAGAACTTAGAGGAGATTGTGGAAACGGAACTTCTGACCGTGGAGGATATCCGGGAACGGATGGATACCACGGAAAAAGGGAAAATTCGTCAGTCCATACAGAACTGCAAATATGTGTTGGAGCATGATCCGTGTCTGAGAGGAGCCATCTGTAGAAATGAAATGACCTGTCAGATTGACATCATGAAGAAAATGCCATGGAAAAGGCGGGGTGTCCATATGACGGATACCGATATGAACAATCTGGCTTTATATCTGGAAAAGAATTATGGACTGACCAGTGACCGGGTAATTGCAAAAGCGATAGATATCGTGGCGAATGAAAACAGTTTTCATCCGATACTTCAATATCTGGAAAACCTGAAATGGGATGGGATTCCGAGAATCCAGCATATGCTGACACATTTCTTCGGAGCAGAAGATATTGCATATACCGGAGAGGTGATGAAAATGCATATGATGGGAGCGATCCGCAGACTGTATGAGCCGGGAGCCAAATATGACATCATGCTCTGTCTGGTCGGAGGGCAGGGAACCGGAAAATCCACATTCTTCCGCTATCTAGCAATCAAAGATGAATGGTTTACGGATGATATGAAGCGGATCGATGATAAGAAGGTTTATGAATATCTGCAGGGCCACTGGATCGTGGAAATGTCGGAAATGAACGCAGTGGCAAATGCCAAGAGTATCGAAGAGACAAAATCGTTCCTGAGCCGGCAGAAGGATATTTATCGCATTCCATATGAAAGGCGGGCAGAGGACAGATATCGACAGTGTGTCTTTTGCGGTACTTCCAACGACCTAAATTTTCTCCCTTTTGATCGTACCGGGAACCGGAGGTTTGCCCCGGTCAGGGTATTTCCGGAAAAAGCAGAAACCACCATATATGAAAATGAAGCAGAATCCAGAGCATACATTATCCAGGCATGGGCGGAGGCAATGGAGATCTACCGAAGCGGAGACTATCCAATGACCTTTTCGCCGACGATGGAAGATCACGTCAAACTTCTGCAAAGGGAATTCATGCCGGAAGATACCCAGACAGGAATGATTCAGGCGTTCCTTGATGCATACGAAGAAGATTATGTGTGTTCGACCATTATCTATCAACAGGTATTTCATCAGGAAGGAATCGTACCCAAATGGCAATCCAAGGAAATCGGTGATTTGATGGATAATGAAATCGTTGGCTGGACGAAACATGGCAATCACAGGTTTGGTGGGGCGATCGGAACGCAGAGGTCATGGAAACGGATACAGCCGAAAAAAGATGAAAAGGGATTCATGAAAGTGGATGACAATATGGAAATCCCATTTGATTAAGTATTACTTTCAAAATGTTTTGAGCCCTGTTCATATGTTTCTGTTCACAAAAATCCTAGCGAAATGTGAACAAGAAGGTGTGAACAGGAGCAAAAAAACTTTGAAAACAAAGCAGAAACGAGAAACAGCCCGGAAAAGGGCATCTGTAAAAATGGCGGATACGCCAGTCAGAAAAATTAATCATCAGTACATATAGAATTATCTGGGTATGACAAAAAGAGCCCTCGGCGATTGAGAGCGAAATACACCCATTGCACAAGCTAAAGCTTATACTCTGTGTCTTTCGTCCTCCCGGAGGGCCTCGCAGGGGCGTTTTATGGTCTGCCAAAGTATTCAATGGCAGGTAAATAGCGGCGGTGATTTCAGATGGCAGCGTATCCGCTGGAAAGGAGGAAGTGTGAACAGGCGAAATCATAGTTTTGTGATGGAAAGCAAGTTGCATGATGTAAAAGGTAGAGTGGATTATATCAGCAGCCCAAAGCGGCAGGAGAATCTGTATGCGGTCTTTTCCAATGTGGAGGACAGCTACTGGAAGCTGCTTGCTGAACAGAATCAAAGGGATTTTGCAAAAAGTGGAACGGAAGGAACCTGCATTGAAGCCAGAGAGCTGATTATTATGTTACCGCCGAGCCTGATCGATTATGACCATGAGATTCTACTGAAATATATAACATCGAAATTTCTGGAAAAGTATGATGTGGGCTGCTGTGCAGCTTTGCATCATAATAAGAGTAAAACAAATCTACATATCCATCTGATCTTTTCCGAGCGGGAGATTTGGCAGGAAGTGGAGCGGAAAATTGCCAGTAGAAATATGTTTTATAATAAAAAGGGAAAGCATGTGAGGACGAAAAAGGAAATCCTCGATGAGGGCGGAAATCTCCGGTCCGGATGTAAGATCATCAAAAAAGGAGAAGTGTATGAGACGAATTTCTTTCAACCAAAGAAAGAAGAATTTAAGTCCCATGCATTTCTTGAAAATATGAAGCAGGTCATGACGGATGCTATCAATGAGATTGTGAAAGATGAAAATGAGAAACTGCAGGTATTTCAGAAAGGCGGTCCTTATCTTGCTACCAAAAAGATTGGGAAAAACAATCCCAAAGAAGAGGAGATTAGGGCAGATAATTATCTCCGGCAGGAATGGAATCGGAATGTAGATCGGGCATTACTTACAGGTGCATCAGAAGTAGAAGTGATGATGGCAAAGCAATCACAGATTGATGAACCGGTGGCGGAGTCGCTCCGAGAGCATGGGCAGGATCCGAAATTATTTACCGGGATTCTTCAGAAAGCAGTCGGATACCTGAGGGGATTTGTAGAATTTTTGCGGGAGATGAAATACTTCGATAGAGATTCAGAAGGGAATCCTCTGATTGATCATGATATGAGGATTGACATTACGCCAGAACCACTTCCGGCAAGAACGAAAGGAGAACGTCCTTCCTCGGAAAAGCAGGAAGCAGAGGTTATGAGATTACAACAGATTCTTAATAAGATGAAGAAGCAAGAACAGAAGATTTATGCCATTGAGAAAGCCATCGTGAAATTTGAAAAAGATTTGAAGGAAGTGAAAAAGAAATGGTTCCACCGAAAAGATCAGAAAGAACTGGAAGGAAAGATTGAATCTAAGAAAGTTCAGCTGGAAAAGGCAAAGGCTACATTAGATCTGATTCCGGCACAGCATGGATATCAAAATGCACTGGAAGTTACAAAGGCAATGAAGCTTGCGAAAGCAGAATTAAAGAAAGTTCAACAGGCTCAGAAAGTATGGGATGCACCGGAACCAGAATCGGAGAAAATGTATCTGAGGATTCCGGCAAATGTGCAGAATGTGGAGAAACGAGAAAGGCAGAAAAGCATCGGACAGAAAAGAAGTATTCATGAACGGTTGAAGGAGAAAAAACAGATCGTGGAGCAACAAACAAAGAGGAAGCAGAGAAGTGGAATGGAACTATAACTCGTATATATTTGGAGAATAAGACTGATAAGCAAAACCCTGGATGGCAGAATGAAAACTGTTGATCCAGGGTTATTTATTGTAGGATAGTCCATTAAATATCGTGTTGAAATCGGTATGAAATATTTCAGTCAAGGCAATGAGTTCACTAATCTTGATGTTGTAGGTACCTGCTTCAATCTGAGAGTAAATGCTGCGGGTGGTTGAAAGATTCCGAAGCTGTAATTGAGCAACAACCTGTTCTTGTGTGAGATTAGCTGCGGTTCTTAAGTTTCGTAAATTATTTCCAAGGGAAACGTCATTGATTTGTCGTAGCTTTTGCTCCATAAATAATTCATACCTTTCATTTGCATCATTGTTCTTGTGCTTATATTGATTTTACTTTAAAAATTTTCTATAATTGCAATGTATAGATTGCAAAAGAGGAAGCTGAAGTATGAATAAGAAACGTATATGTATAGTGTGCGTAATAGTGATATTTGCTATTACGACGGGATATCTTTTTGAAAAGAAATCTAAGGAAGAAATATCAATGGAGCCAGATGTGGTTAGCAGTATCAGTATGAATCGGGATCAGTATCTTACAGTAGTTGCAAATCGGGATCGGATTGAAGATAAAGAAGAATTCGCAAAATTACTGGTGAAGATGTGTAGGGAAAATTCATTTCATACAATTAAGTTTTCTACAGATAGAGAATATGCTACTGGAATTCATATGCAAGTATATTTATGTGACAATGATATTGAAGTGGCAAAAATGGCGATGAAAATTGATTATCTCCAGAGAGAGTATAATGAGAACTATGATATATGTTATTACCCTGAGAAATTTGTTTTGTATGTGGATGGAGAAGCGGTGAAATAGAGGCTAAGAGAGTGATTTTTTTTGATAGTAAAGTGAAATAGAATATTTCAAGGACACAAAATCCTATTGAGTATCATGAACTTAATAAATAACGATATCATGATTTTATATCACTAAGATTAAATAATTGTTTGTCAAAGGATGAGTGTTATGATATGATTTTACAGGTAACTGTTAAATAATCAGAGTTGTAGTAAGTGGTGTGTGTATGAAGGTTTGCTATGATAAGCTTTGGAAATTGTTGATTGATAAAAAGTTAAAAAGAACTGACTTAATAAAAAATGCCAATATAAGTTCAAATGTATTAGCAAGAATGGGGCATGAAGAACCTGTATCGCTCGACAGCATTGGAAAGATATGTGAATACCTTGGTTGTAAAGTAGATGATATAATAGAGATAAATTACGAGGAGTGAATAAAATGAAAACACTTAGTTTGTTCTCCGGGGCAGGTGGCTTAGATATAGGATTTCACAGGGCAGGATTCGACATCATTGGATGTGTGGAAATTGAAAAACAGTATTGTGAAACTTTAAAGACAAATAGAGACAACGGAAAGTATTTTAATCCAGAAGCTAAAATTTATTGCGAAGATATTAGGAGTTTTAAACCAGAAGAGTTCGTTAATAAAAAAATAGAGTGTGTTATTGGTGGTCCACCTTGTCAGCCTTTCTCGGCAGCTGGAAGGAGATCGGGCGGTGTGCCAGGAATGCAAGATGATAGAGGTATGCTTTTTGAAAGTTATTGCCATGTTCTTGAAATACTGAGACCAAGAGTTTTTATTTTCGAGAATGTCTATGGATTAAAAGGAGCAAATAATGGAGAGGCATGGGATGAGATTAGCAAGTCATTCTCAGCACTCGGGTATTCCATCAAGGCAGAAATCCTTGATGCAGCTGATTATGGTGTACCTCAACATAGAGAGAGACTTATATTAATTGGGACGCTCGATACAGATTTTGTGTTTCCAGAACCGACCAATGGACCAGATTCACGTTCTGGTAGACCGTTGGTTTCAATATGGGATGCAATTAATGACATTCAGAATGAGTCAAAAAATGTATCTGAAGATATTGGAGGTTTATATGGACATTTATTACCTTTAGTTCCAGAAGGACTTAATTATTCATTTTTTACAAAAGAAATGGGATATCCAGAACCATATTTTGCGTGGAGATCAAAATTTCATGATTTTTTATATAAGGCAGATAGAAATCTTCCATGTAGAACATTGAAAGCTCAGCCTGGAAAATTTACTGGACCATTTCATTGGAATAATAGACATTTCACAATTCATGAACTAATGCGAATTCAATCATTTCCAGATGATTATATAATTACTGGTACAAATACGCAGATTATAGCACAAATTGGAAATTCAGTTCCACCAAGACTTGCAGAAGTCCTTGCAGTTTCGGTCAGAGAGCAGATACTTAGACCTGTTTCAAAATTGACATATCCAGTTAGAGAAGAAGGCTTTGAATCTACATTTAGGAGGCGCCAAAGAGAGATAAGCAAACATTATAAAGAAGTTGCACAACGTGAAATAGAAAAAAGATTTGGAAATCAGAGCCATGAGGATTGTGAAAAAGAACAACATTTGGAAACAGTAATTGCAAAAACAAGTGAATTACTTTTTACAAAGAAGTATTTTGCTGGCTATACTGATAGATATAACAAGATAATCAGTGAAAAAAGACCCTCAAAATCCGAGGTTGAAAAATATATTTCTTTGCAGCGAGTATCGACAGAATGTAAAAGTGGTTTCTTAAAAATTCACTCTGTTTCTTGTAAAGAGACAGGAGGGCAGAAATGTAAATTTAAGGTAAATATATCTGGCTTGGAGAAATATCTTATAAAAATTGATACACTTGAATTGAAAAGCGAACTTCTTAGTGTAGAAGATATATTTGCAGAATGGGATATTATTCAAAAAGAACTTGTCGATATTAGTCAGTTTTTTTCGTTAATAGACATTTATGGACATTATGCTAATAGAGGTGATACTGTGAGGGTGAAAACACAACTTAATGGGTCTAAAAATAGCCTATTAGAAAGAGCGATTAATTATTTTGGAGATTCCAATAACTGTGGAATTTATCTTTCGAGAGAGACTGTAGCAGGGCAGTTAGATGTCACAGTTGAACAAATAGAAACGATGATTCTTATGATGCGTGAATTAAGATACGATGTGAGAACAACAAATACACATCCCACAATTCGGACAGATGAGATTATATGTACATATCCTTTTCCGATGCTTTCTGAGAGGGTTATGTTTGAAAAGAGCAAGGGGGTAAATTATGACTAAAAAGAAAGAATCAATTAATAACGAAGAAGTTATTGAGCTGGGCGAAAAAGAAAAACTGACAGAAATCTTGTCTGAATGTTATGAAGTAGCAGAAGTTGAGTGTAAAAAAGAAAATATTGATGATTTGATAGTGGACATAGGTGAAGAAGATTCTAAGGTTATTATTGAATTGGCTAATACTAAACATGCATGTAGAGGAGCAGCATTAACATTGGCTATATACAAAATACTGCATCCAGAGCAAGATATTAGAAGTCACAAAGCCGAATATGAAAATGGTTTTTCGGCAAGAGGCGTTGATCATAGTGTTACAGTACCGTTTTTAATACAGAAGGGGTTACCATACAATGTAGACACACATTGGCTTAGTCAAACATTGTCTTATTCACAGCCTTACATGCCAGATGTTGTTTTAAAGACAGTTCCTAAAAAAGTAGGTCCAGATTTTATTATTACTGTAAATCTGATCCAGAATTCTGTTTCTACTGAACGAGTTAAGAAAATAACAATTTTGATACTCGAAAAAATGATTGAAGAAAGGAATAAGGGAAATATTCCGCTTACTAAACCGAAAAATTTGAGTATTGATCAAGTAATGGAGATATTACATAAGCAGTTCTCAGTGAATTATGAGAAGAATGAACCAAGGTTACCTCAAATTGCTGTATATGCTATTTATCAATGCCTTATGAATGATGTAGACAGATATAGAGAGTTTGAATTAAAACCTCTAGAAAGAATGAAAACAGCTAATAGAAAGAGTGGAACGGTAGGAGATATTGATTTATGGGAAAATGGAAGACCTATTGAGGCTGTTGAGATAAAATACGAGGTCCATGTTGGAGTATCACATGTAAGTGAGGCAATTCAGAAAGTGCAGACGGAATCTGTCGAAAGATATTTTATTTTATCAACAGTTAAACCTGACCCAAACGAATGGGAAGAAGTTCAAGGTTTGATAGAAGATTTCTTGAAATCAAATGGATGTGAGATAATTGTAAATGGTGTATATGAAACTATAAAATATTATTTGAGGCTATTAAAATCGACAAATGATTTTGTAAATGCATATACTGAATTATTAGCGATTGATGAGGATATAAATTATGAACATAAAGTGGCATGGAACGCAATTTGTGCCGAGCGTCAGTAATGGTTTTCCAATTGATTCTTTCTTGTGCTTAGGTGTGAGGAAAACGCATTAAGAAAGAAATGTTGGAATCTTCTACATTTTGAGAGAAAATGTAAACTATGAAGAATGTATTTTTTTCAACTGATTATTTCAAAATGTTGCAAAAATGAGTGTGCGTAAGAACAAGGAAAGAGGCATCCATGAATTATCAATTATTAAACAAAATACAAAGAGATAAGATGAACTCTATTACAAATAATAATTATAAGATGAAATGGGAAAATCCTGCATTTATGGACATTCTTATGGGAGGACTTCCTAAGGTTCGGCATTTTCAGCATGATAGTGAAATCTCTGGAGAAATTTATTCATTAGAAAAATTGCTTGCTTCTTATGATGCATTTTCTTCTGAAAAGGAAGAGTTTCTTCAAAAAATAAAAGATCATATAGATGTTATTCGAGGCAAGAAAGCTTCTTGGTATGGATTGAATTTATATGAAATTGAGGAATGTGTACATCTGCATGAATTTTGTTTGATCTCAGGTGAAGGCGGAATTGGAAAAAGCTATTTTATTAAGTGTTTTGAAGAAAGGTTAGAAACTAAGAATATTCCGCATTTATGTCTTTATGGGAAGTTTGAAAAGGATATTTACAATTTGGATATTGAAGAAATTATTAATGATTGTAAATCTGGATTTGTTTTCATAGTGGATGCCGTGAATGAGATGTCTGAGAAAGGACAGGAAGATTTATTCCAAGTATTAGTTGATATTAAGAAACATTCAAAAGTAAGAATTGTTATTACTTATCGCAATAATGCGATGGATGCTGACATATTAAAACAATATAGGGAGATTGCAAGCGCAGAGTATGCTTTTCCAGGCGTATCCTTTGAATCGGCATTAGGAGAAATACTGAAGTTATCCGTTCCGGATGTATATAAATATGAGGATATTTTATACTCTAATAATGCACTGTTACTAAGCATGCTTTGTAATGTACTTTCATCAACGAAATTAACAGATGAAACTGAGAATGGAATAGCTTCTATAACATTTATCTTAGAACAATATATTAAGAAATCTATTGGAAAAATATTCAAGGGATCCATTTCATGTCAAGGTGTTGATATATGGAAGGATACAAAAAGAATTGCTCAGTGGATGTATGAACACGAAGAAAAACGAATTGATGAGTTCAATTTACTGTCGATTGTAAAAACAGGGACAGATTATTTGACTACAATGATTCAATTGGGCTTTTTGGGATACTATGAATCTGAATCGATAAGATACTTTTATTTTTTGATTGATTCGCTCACAGATTTTTTAGTTGCCCGTTCTTTGTTTGACGATATAAGAGGGAAAATATTTGATGAGCAAGTTGATATTATTAAAAGTAAGATTAGAAATCTATATAATTTAGAGGAAGCAGTTATTATTGCAATTTTTGATAATCTGTCTCCCAATTATGAATATATAAAAAAACTACTTGTATCAACTGGACTTATGGAACGATTGCAATATGATACTCTTGTTAAAATAAAGTTTAAAAAAGATTCGATTCAGGATTTTTTGACGGTGTTCTCACCAGCGAAACCAGATGAATTGTTGGGTGTTATGGGTGGTTATACGGACAAACCTTTTAATTGTACTAATTATTTGCGGAATTATTATTTTGAAAATGAGTGTAAACAAACAGAATTATCGGTCATTCTTTCTGGTCATCATTTCCTTGGAGGAATTAAAGGAAGATTAAAAAACATTTTATATTTCATTACACTTAACAATAGAAGCGATAGGCGTGATGATGAAGCTTATTATTTTGCGATTTTGTGTTGCTCTGCACCGAACAAAGATGTGCGATGTTTAGCAATGAAACTTCTATATGAAATTGTTTCAAGTAGAACAGTGTTTAAGAAAAGGCTTATAGAAGAATATAAAATCTTTACAGATTTTTATATAAAAGAAGCTATAATTTTTGTATTATCAAAAGTAAAATACAATGATGTTGATATAGTGAAATTCTTTGAAAAGTTGATTAAAGAAGAACGGAATCTTTCTGCAAAAAGTATTAAGCGAATCGCTGAGTACTTTGGTGATGAGTATGGGTATATCAGATGGAATCGCGAGAATTTGTATGATTTTAAACAGGATGCTATTATTTCAGATTTTATGGATGACTTATTATTGACAGTTGATCTCATGAACAAAGAGTTTTTACCATTTAGGTACTGGGGAAAAGACCATATTGATATGCATACAAAATTTTTGAAAAATGATAAGCATATCATAGGAGATATTAATAATTATCTTGAACAGAAATATCAGTGTGTTCGCACTGGTGACTGTAATGGATCTGTAGCATTTGAAAGAAGAATAATGGCGGAAATATCTCCTAAGGCAGACATTGAGACATTGGACATGAATTCATTTTTTGAGTCATATGAAGTTATTATTAAAAAACTATTTAATCACTATCAGGTGACGAACAAAAAAACAGAAAGACATATGAGGGAAGAAGACTTTCATGATTCTGTATATATGAAATGTGTTGATATTGCAACAGGGTTATATTATGGAAGTTTAATGTGTAATTATTACACAAATCAGTTTGCAACATATAATAACAATCAAAGGAATATTGGATATGAGGTATATGATCCTCTTGAATATGGAGAAGAGGTGGCGCTTACTTCGCCAGTTCCAACATATCAAGATTTTGTTGAGAGGTTGGGCGAATATATAATTAAGAATATAGAGGTGCCTGACGCTAAAGACTTAATATGGGCTAAGAATGTCAAACTAACACGAAAAAATGTTTTAAACCTTTTAAAACCTTTAGAAATAAAACATAATGAATGGGTAATGCTTGCAGGACGAATATCTCTACATGAAGATGACAAGTACGAAACAAAATGGAGAGATACTTATGATATTTGGTGGTGTACATACCCTGGATAGACAATAATGGATTATGGAAATGCAGGATATCTGACTATTGAACTGGTTGGGTATACTGGTATCTGGCGGGATTATTTGAATTGTACTGTGGGATCTTGGCTGTGTA
>ENA-OQKO01000964-OQKO01000964.1-human-gut-metagenome-genome-assembly--contig:-NODE-964-length-21096-cov-4.561543_pt1 | contig 21096 bp, 10 predicted proteins | sample MGYA00242777_ERZ504796 | MGnify/ENA primary metagenome ERZ504796 (study PRJEB26092, sample SAMD00036404) | human gut metagenome | host: Homo sapiens | study: EMG produced TPA metagenomics assembly of... | reverse complement strand
TACAACTATTACTCAATAGCAAACAATGCATCGGCTTTGGGACGCTCTTTCGGCTGTATTATGAAGTTCTCCATGTACAAAACTCTTGCTCAAAAGCTGAATATGTCAGTGAGAAAAGTCATTGAAACATACCGCAAGGACAATCTCTTTGCCGTGCCTTTTGTAAACAAGGGAGGAGAAACCAAGTACAGGGTATTCTACAATGAGGGTTACGCCCGTAAAACGGATTGTGAAACAGCCCCAAGTGACAATCTGCCGTATATGTTCAAAACACCATCGTTAAGTTTGATAGAAAGGCTTACAACAAAAACGTGCGAACTATGTGGCAAGCACGGAGAAGTGGTAATGCACCATGTCCGCACTCTCAAAGAGTTAAAAGGTAAAAATGACTGGGAACGCAAAATGCTCTATATGCACAGAAAGACTTTGGTCGTATATGCGGAGTGTAACGCAAAAATCCAGAGCTGTGATAAGTAAAATGATGTTACAGATGGAGAGCCGTATACATGGAGACGTGTAAGTACGGTTCGGGGGCAGATAAACGAAAACCTACCGCTGTAAAGCGGAAAGGCGTTGTTTACCGAGCCTACGAGCAGATTCCAGGCAAAAACAGGATGCGCTTGAGAAAGCTTATGTGGATGTTCTTCCCAAAGCAGCGAAAGATCGTGAATGGGAACGAAATAAAGATATCCTCATGTGGTTGAAAAGCCTTTAAAAGTAGTATGGTTATGTAAAGTATATGTGTAAAGTCGAGAGATAATGCTTTAGGCATCAGACTCTCGACTTTCAAACTTTACATATCGGTATTCAACTCATTATAAATCGCCTCCACGGTGCCCCACATGTCGTCGGGCAGTTCCTCGTCCGAGATTTTCTCGCAGGCGGCTTGCAGGTAGGCCATCTCGTCCGCGGAGAACTCCACCTTCAAGGGGCGCTCTTTCTCCACGTCCCATTCGATACGCTTGTCTTCCGCATTTTCACGAAGGTTGATGGCCTTGCGTTCCTCGTCACCGATGGCGATTTTACGCAGGATTTCCTTTTTGAGGTTGAATTCCTTGAAGTTGCCGCGTGCCGGCAGGAAAGTCGGCAGGTAAAGGCGGTCCTTGACACTCAGTTCCATTATGATTCTTTTTTAGGATTGATACTTTCACGGATATATCGCTGCATTTTGTCGAAGTCCAGGAATATGGGTCCGAGCTCCTTTTCCGCGGGAAGGTTGCAGGAGATGACCCCCTGTTCCATGTAGATAATTCCGACGGGGTTTATGTTCCCTTCCGTATCGGCTTCCTTCCCGTTCACGGAAACATGAAGACGGTCCAGCTCGTCATTGACGACGGAATACTCCAACACGTAGGAGGCGTTCTCTGTTTTCTCTTCGGCTATTCTGGTGACAGTGACATTGGTAATGTTCATATGCTTCGGCTTTTGAATAAGTATAGGCACAAAAGAACCGTTCCGGTTACTAACTGCTGTAATTTAATACCTGGTAGTGGAATGACGGATAGTTGCAGCAAAGAAGGGTCAGCGAATCCCCCCTTTCCATGCCGTAGTTTGTCGTACCGCCATTATGGTTTCTCACGTTCATGATGTTCACCCGTCCGCTTCTGTTATAGTTGTAGAACAGCGTGAACACGTAGGCGAAATCCGACGGGAGGCTCGAATACCCGAACATGCCCGCCACTGAAGATGCGCTCGGGAGGTTGACATTATAGGTGGAATTGGCATAGATGCAGAAAACGTTGGCGGCGGAGAAGTCAATGGTGTACCCGGAACCCGTAAAATATACGGTCTTCATCTGGATGCCTATGGCGGCAGACCCGACCAGCGAGGCATTGGACCACACGCCATAGTTCCTGTATCCGTTCTTGACCTCGATATACAGCCCGTAGTTGTTCAGGTATGAATTGTACTTGTTGTTCACGATTCTGCCGGTGGCGCATGTGCCGCCGGTGGATGCCGGGAACGTGTTCGCCCCGAAAAGGACATAGGAGGTGGTGTTTCCCACGCGGAACAGGTCGTTGTAAATGGCCAGTCCGCCCCCGGAGCCGCTGCCCGAAGCGGTGGAGCCGATACGTCCCTGGCCGATGGAAAAGCCCCCGATGGTTCCGGCGTTGGCATTGATCGTTCCGGTCATGGTCACGTTACCGTTTGCGTCCCACTTGATATTCCGGCTGGCAAGATACCCGGAACCGTCGGCGGCAAACGAGATCTTGCCGCATCCGAAGACGGCGGAACCGTCGGTTTTCAATGCCCAATACTCCTTTCCCGTGGAGGGGTTGTCATGATAGATATATCCGGATGCCGCCATTACGATCCGGTGTCCGGAACTTGGAGCGGATGCCGTAAGCGAGCTGGTGCCTAACGCCCACCCGCCGATCTTGCCGGCCACGGCCGTAATGCCTGTCCTGTCAAGGGTCACCTTGACGGCGTTGTTCGCGTCCCTGACGGAAATGCTGCCGTTATAGGAACTGCCGCCTACCACCAGTGCGCTGTCCACGGCTATCTGGTTCGCCCTTACCGTACCGGTATAGATCCCGTTGGCATCGATGGTCGTGGTATATTTCTCCGTCGATGTCAGGTCGAAAACCGTTGCATAGGCCACATACCAGGTCAGCGGCGAGGAAGACGTCCCCTGCGCCCCGTCAATATAGAAGAAATGGGTGCTGGAGAAATTCGAGGTCCCGCAGACAACCTTGTAGATGTACTCTTTCCAGTCTCCCGTTCCGGCTGTGGGGGTGAGCCAGCGGCTTGAGCCGCCCGTACCGATGTTGTTGCTCGCCCAACAGATGTTGCGTCCCGCCGGTATCTTGGCGATGATACGGGCCACCAGCACCTTGCGCGAGCTGCAGGCCGTTCCGAAATAGAATCCCCCGTTGCCGGGGCTGGCCGTACCCTTGGTCTGTATTTTCAGTACATACTTGCTGTCATTGGGGGCGGTCGAATTCTGCTCCCGGGTAACCGTCACCGTGCCGTTACCGGAATTGTTATAGATACCGACACCATTGTTCCCTTTCCAGAAAGTGGGGTCACGGTAAAGCATCCTGCCGAACGCCATGGCCGAGGCAAGTTCCTGGGCGGTCGTGATTCCGGTCGTCCACTGCGCGGACACGGAGGAGGCGAAGGTGACGGAACCGGAAGCGTTCCATGAGATGTTGCCGCCCGCAATCTGCCCGCTGCCGTCGTTGTTCAGCTTCCATTTCGTACCGTTCGTGATCGAACCGTCCGAGCCCAACGAGATGTTGTTCTTCCAGATATGGTTGTGGTCGAATGCCCACCCGGCAATCCGGTTGTAGATTTCCTTCGCCCCGCTTTTGGTATAGTTGGCTGACAGGCAGAAGTATTCCAGGTGGTCCCAGGACATCATCTGTATGCCGACGAATCCGGTCTTGACCGTATTCCCGCTTGCCGCAACCTGTCCGAAGACAATGTGGCCGGCATTGCTGCTCTGGTGCCAGGTCAGCGTAATGCCCAACGGTTTGTATCCTCCCGTGTACCAGTAACCGCTGCCGGCTGATGCCGAACGGATCTGCAAGGGTATGGCGCCGGCCGTACCGACACTGCCGACGGTGATGTTGTCGCTCCCGATGGTAAAGCCGCCGATTTTCCCCTTGGTGAAGGTACAGCTCAGGCCGTTGATATAGGCCGTATTGATGATGGAGGATTTGATACTGGACGCGTCGAGCTTGGAGGCATTGATACTGCCCGCCGCGATACGGTCAGCGGAGAGTGTCCCGGCCTTGATGCTGGACGCGTTGATGCTGACGGCATTGACCTGCGCCGCCGTCAATGTTCCGGTGTAAATCCCCGTAGAGCCGATATAAGTCAACGGATGGGCGGCAAGGGTGCTGTCGCTGCCTTGCGCCAGTGCGATGAAGCGCCTGCGCCGTATCTCTTCCTCCACGGAGGCGGTCAGCGTACGGGGTGCCGGGGCGTTCGCTTTCGTGGAGCCGCTCTGGAAAATCAGGTCCGAGTTATAGGCGATCTGGGGAGCCGCCGGTATGGGGGACGGGCTCATGGCACTGCTGACGATCGGCTGGTCGGAATAGATATGGTAGACCGCACCGCCCGTCCCGCCGCCACGCAGGAACACGGCGAACATGCAGCTGTTGCCGCACAGGGCGGCCCCGGCAAACATGCGGCAGTAGCATTCGGAAAGCTCGTAGATGTCCCAGGAATAATTGATGCCGCCCCAACCGCCGAAATTGGCCTTGACAAGCAGGATCAGCCCGCCTTTATGGGTGGAGGTGTTCCAGCTGGCAGGAGCCTGCTCGCTGTAACCGCGACGGATCAGGATATCGCGCTTGACGGTCTGCTCGCCGCCTTTAAATATGACCGGATAATACACATCTTCCTTCCCGTTGATGACGATTTTGTGGTAGTAGGGATAACCGTAATTTGATTTCTTGGCCGCCTCTATGTCGTTTTTCCACAGCAGGGAGACAGCGGAGGAAAACGAGACTTTCCCGGCCGCATCCCACGAAATGTTTCCGGAAGCGACCTGTCCGCTGCCGTCATTGTTCAGTTTCCATTTGGTACCGTTCGTTATCGAACCGTCGCTGCCCAACACCACGTTGCCTTTCCGGATGGAGGACACATCTATCGTCCATCCGGCGATATTGTTCTGTGAGCCGAGACGGGCGATACATGCCCCCGCGCTGTTGGTCGCGTACAACCCGAAATCGCTGTCGCTGCCATAATACAGCTGTACCCGTTGTCCGGATGTCGCGCTGGAGTTCAAACCATAGACCACCACGCGCCTGTTCCCGCTGTCAAGCAGGATATGGCTGCCGGTCAATGCCGCCGCTCCGATTGTCCAGCCTCCTATCTTGCCTTTGGTGACATTCAGCGTAAGGGCTTCGATATTGCCTGCCGTAACCAGCGAGGCTTTCACGCTGGCCGTATCCAGTTTGGAGGCGTTGATGCTGCCCGCCGCTATACGGTCGGCGGAAAGGGTGCCGGCCGTAATCTGACCGGCGGTAATGCTTCCGGTATAGATGCCCGCTGCGGTGATTTTTGTCAATTTGGGATAAGTGCCACCGCCCAAAGCGGTGGTTATGGAATTAATCGGGGCTGTCCATTGAAGGGAAACGGAAGCGGCGAAAGTAACATTTCCGGAAGCGTCCCACGCGATGTTGCCGCCCGCCACCGCGCCGGCTCCCGTCGATTCAAGACGCCATTTATAGCCACGGATACCCGTTGAACCGACAGTCATCGAACCGGATGCCGCCGTATAGGCGTTGGCAACATTCTTTTTCGTACCGCGATAGATGCTGTCGCTGTCGATGCTCCATCCTCCGATGGTTCCCTTGGTGGTCTTGAGGGTCAGGGCATTGATGTTTCCGGCCGTGATGAGCGAGGCTTTCAGGGAGGCCACATCGATACGCGAGGCTGAAATCGTGCCCGAGGTGATTTGTGAGGCGTCGAGATGCAACGCTTTTACGGTATCGGCGGAGAGTTTTCCGGTAAAGATGCCGTCCTTATCGATATAGGCCGCACCGACCCAGTTCAGGCTGACATCAGCCCCGAACTCGATCTTACCGGAGGAAGCGTTGTATTTGATGGACTGGCCGCCGTTTCCCAACTGCACGTTGCCCCCGTTGTCCACATAGAAGGTCTTGTAACCGTTCTTGAAGCCATAGATGCCGTTGACAGTTTCGACAGTTACCGTTCCGGAAGCTGTCTTGACGAAAAGCGGGAATGAGCCGATGGCGATACCGGAAACGGTGCCGTCACCGTTCCTTGTACCGGCAAACAGTTTCGGGGTAATGACCGTATTGCCATTGATGAGTGTCTTGCCCGTGTCCCATTCCTTGACCCAGTCGAGCATGGCGGCGTCGGCACCGTCTTTGCCCGGCGTACCGGATTTGGCCTTTGACCAGGCGAAAGACAATGTATAGGTAGCTCCGGATATGATGACGGGAATGGAAACCGTTCCATGCTCGGCCAGCGTGGCCGTACCCGCCGCAATATTATAGGTAATGGTCTTGTTGCTGTTGTTGACGGATATGGAAGAGAACCCGGCAGGTTTGACAACCGGTCCAATGGAGAATCCGTAAAAATCGGAATCCCCGAGCGTTACCTGGATGGTGGAAGTGACGGATATGGCGGAGGGTATCTTCCCGTCCGCATCCGCGGGGAAGACATATTCTCCGAGCGACTGGCTGATGGTATAGCCGTCTTTCTGTATGTGGATTGTCGCCTGCCCCCGGGCGACCAATGTCTTTGCCATATATGCTCTTTACGGAAAGTATAGGATGAAAGAATGGCGGCTGGTTGCCGTCACAATCAAGAATGTTGCCATTCAACAAATACGGCGGCCGGTGTGAACCGGCCGCCGTCCATTAAAATCAATGGCGTTTCTGCTATTTCGACACCTCGCACATGAGTACGCCCTTGCCGGTCACGTCTGCTTTCGAGACGGTGATGGATTTTCCCGTATAGGTCTTTATGACCGATGTCCCGGCCGAGTTCCACAGTTTCCATGTATAAGTGTAGGCCGTGCCTTCCGCATCCAGTTCCTCTCCGTTGCGGTACAGCACCGCCTTGGCATCGACATCGTTGCCGTTGTTCTTTATCGTGAAACCTTTCTGGCTGACAAGGTCCACCGTGATGGGGTCCGACATGTCCGTGAACGAGATGATGTCGCAGACCACCTTGTTTGCCGAAGCGTTGCCCGCGGATGTGTCCGTATCCTTGATGGCGCATTTGAATGTCTCGAAATTCAGCACGGCATCCGCCGTAATGGTGATCTCGTTCGTGGTCCAGCCGGCCGTCACCCCACGGGGATTGGTGGAGGTCAGGCAGGCCCATCCGGCACCCAGCATTGCATTGTAATACGGGCAGGATACCGGAGTGCCCGAAGCGCTGGTCCCCGTGAGCGCCGAAGTCAGCGTTACCACTCTGGTTGAAGCGCTGACCGACGATATGGTATACTGCACGGAACCGATTGAGATTTTTCCCCCGGCTTCCATATTGGCGACGGAAGCGACGGTAACGGTGTTCGCGCCGTTTTTTGCCTCGGCTGTAAGGGTCGTGTTCGCGAATACCGCGGAATCCTTGATGCCCCAGGCATAGGTCACGTTCGTCGTATCGATGGTGGCACCCCGCCACAGGTCGCAATGCGCCTTGAGCGTGGCCACTTCATCGTTCTTGAAGACAATGCCATCGGGAGCATAGGCCACGGCGGCAATCATCGCCCCCGCGTTCAGGTGCTGGGTGAACTGGACCTCCGCACGGAAAGGGATCTCCAACCCGTTGGCATCGATGTAGATTGCCTCGAAAGTATACCGCACCTGCGGGGCGGAAACGGTCATGTGGTTGGCCTTGACGGTCAGGGCGTATTTGGCGGAAGCCGCGCCGATCGTGCAGCTGTCCTGTCCTGAAGTGATGGCCGTGCCGTCCTTGTACCATTTGGCGGAACCGCCCTTGACGCCGGCTGTCAGCGTCGCCGCGTTGCCGACGGACGAGATCTGGTCTGTCGCCGCCTTGCCGCTGACAAACAGGGAGGGGGTCAGTATCAAAAACGGGGATGCCGCCCATGAGGGGGCATACGCGCCGGTATCCTTGTTGAACACCTGGGTCAGCGGTTGCGAGGAACCGATAAACGCCTGTAAGGAGACAGCGTCATTCTGGTCGATGATGGTGACCTGTCCGCGTGCTACTTTGATTGCCATATGCTTATTGTTATGTTGTCGATATATTCACTTCGCAGTCGAAAACGGCCTTGCGCCACACGTCCCCGCCGGTTATCTCTATCTCCCTGCCGTAACGCGGTGCGGCGTTCCATATCCTGTCGCCCTCCGTATCGCGGCTCGTCCGTATCCAGCGGAAATTGCCGTCGGGAATGAGCGGTGTGATCTCTTCACCACCCCTGTACACCCTGGCGCGGAGCACCGTCGAAACGGTTCCGTTGCGGAATGTCGTGCCGTTTTCAGACTCCACATAAACAGTATAGGAGGGAGCTCCGTCGTAAAGTTTGAAAAAGGTATGGGTCGCGCTGATTTTTTCATTACGGCATGTCGCCGTGTAGCGGAGGGTCAGCACGTCGCGCCCTTCCCAGCCATGGAACGGGGGTGTCATTTCAAATACGGCGGCATTGCATCCGGCATCTTTCCATATGCCGTCAGCGGCAAGGTATTCCCACTGCCGGCTTTCCGGCTCGAAATTGTATTCGGTCGCCACAAGCGGGATATTATCCGGCTCGCATGCGCCTGAGAGTTCGTCCTTGAAATGGAACGCCGTGCCGCCTGTCAGGGAGACGGAACGGGGCTTGAGCAGTTCCTGCGCCTCCTCGTCGAGGTCTTCCCAGCGGATGGTCACATCGCGCAGTTCGATGGTATCCTTGCCCCACTTGAACCGTCCCGAGGCGAAATGGCCCGTCCCGTCCGGATTGATGACGAAAGAACCGTCACGTGAAGCGATCGAGCCGTCTTCGTTCAGCCGCAACAGGGGATTCTGTATGGTACCCCCGATACCTCCCTTGTTGAACCAGGCGCCGTAATCGTCCGTGTAGGACAAGGCTTCATCGGTCGCCTGATAGGGGGTCACGCTCTTTCCGGCCTCCAACTGGGGGGCGGACAACGACAGGGGGACGGAAGCGGCAATGCCGAGATACATGACCGGCGAAGCCGACTGGCGTATGGGAAAAGGGATACTATGGCGTATCCACCCTTTGCCGGCGGTCGCAGTCCGTTCTCCGACAAGGTGTTCGTCCTGATAGAAGCGGATGACCGCCGTCTCTTCTGTCTTTATCCAGACCGAGAAGCAATAACAGATTCCGGTATGGGCCTCCCGCCATGCGGCACTTTGCGCACTGAGAAGACTGTCTCCGGCTACCCGTACGCACCGCCCGAGTCCGGCGGGAGATGTTTCGTCCAGCTCTTCCGAATGGCTGAACCGGCAGGACAGGCTGCCGGGAATGACATTCTTGTGGATTTTGCCCACATAGAACGTGCTTGAGAAACCGTTCTCGTCTCCCGCGGTAAGCGTGCCGGCTATATTGACATTGCGTGTGGCGTAAAGATTCTGGAAATAGGCCCCGTAACCGTCCAACATGCCGAAGACCGGATCGATGATGCCGCTGACCTTTCCCACACGGGCCTTGCTCGCCCCGCTGAAAGCGGATACGGAGGCAAGGCGGACAATGTTCAGGTCGGCGACTTCGCACCAGTCCCCCTCGGAGGTCAGGCTTGATGTCAGGTCAAGAAACAGGCTCCGGCTGTACTGTGCCGGGTAATCCACCGTGATGACCCATAACCTGTACTCCCAGTCCCGGCCGATGGGGATTACATCTTCCGCATCCGTCTTTTCCCGGTTCGTATAGCCGAACCGTATCGGTACGGAGTCCGATGCTTTGGAGGACCTGGCCTTGAACGATACCAGCAGGCGTTCCGGATGCCCGACCGGTTCTTCCAATGTCAGTATCAGCCCGTAAGATGCGTTTCCTGCCGGTTCCGCGTTGCGGATAATACGGACAGCGCGTGCCGCTTCCGAATCGGCATCCAGGTATTCCGTTTGCAGCATGCCGCCATAAACGGCATACCTGGACTTGTCCGGCACCCCCGCCATGCCTCCGTCCATGACGGGATAGCACAGGGAGCGTTCGGTCGCCATGCCGTCGATGACATCCATGTAGGGTGAGTCACTGTCGGAAGCCGTCAGGTACAAGGCACCGCTGCGTGCCGTATCGAACAGGCTGGTAATCCGCACGAAGTCCAGCAGTTCACCGCCCTGCGGTTCGTCCCCGTCCAGCAATGCCCCGATGAAATAAGGGGCGTCCTTGTCTCCGACAAGCTCCGTTCCGGTTTCTGTCACGCACATCAGCGAATAGACGGTACGCTCCCGTTCGGCATATTGCCTGCGGATGATATCCCCGGCTTGCAGTCCCTGTGTCTTCTGCGAGTCGGGGGCGATACGGATCTTGTATGTCGGATAACGGAATACGGACATGGATTATGACAGTTTTTCCACGGTGTCTCCCGAACAGCTGTCGCTGATCCAGAAGGAACCGTTGGTTACCGAAGTCTTTTTGACCTCGAACTCATAGGCGCGGAACTTACGGCGGGCCACCACCTCGTCGAATGTGGCGGAGACGCCTCCTGTCGTCCGGTTCCGGCGGACAGCCCATCCGCTTCCGGAAAGGCCCGGGGAAAAGAACTCCGAAGAGAGCGCCCCGGTAAAGACGCTGTTTCCGTAATGCCGGATACCGTCCTCCACCGCTTGCAGGCGTAACGCCTCTGTCAAGTATAGGGTTCTGTCAGTAATCCGGGTGGGCGACGCATGGATTCCGATATGCCCGGCTGCTTCCAACGGAACGCCGACCGTAAGGAAATCGGCATCGGTGCAGATATGGAATGATTCGCTGTGACGGTTCTGCGGGGCATAACAGCTCACGGACGGACGGTGTGAAAAATCCGTGCTGTGAGGGATAGCCGTCCTTTTGCCTTCTTCCTCGTAGATTACCTCGGAAGAAAGCGATACGCGCTCCCTGTCGCCTGTGAGCATGAATCCCTCTGCCGTGCCCATTCGCAGGCGCTTGTGGATAACGATACCTTCATCGGAAGTGTCTACCCGGTATGAGGAGAGCAGGTCGGCGCCGTAGTTGTGGCGGACAGTCAGCGAGCCCGGAAAACACGCCTTTCCGTAAGGGGAAAGCATCAGGCACTCGCCGTCCACGTCCGATATGCCGGAGAACAGGCGTATCTTCGGGGTATGGTCGCCGCCTAAAAGAAGGTCACCGCCGATACTCCCGAACTGTATCTTGTCCTTGTCGGTACGGAGTAGTACGGGAACATCTCTGATCCGGATGCCGAACCCGTCCAGGAACGAGAGGAATCCGCCGAGCGCGACATCCTCTTCCGAGAACGAAAGCAGACATTTCCCTTTGTCGCCCAGTTCCACGCCTTGCAAGGCTTTCAGTCCGCCGTCCATGACCGTACTCCCTCGCACCGTCAGATTCCGTCTCACCATGCCGTCCCGCATCGTCCAATCCGCCGTGTCCGTATTGGCGTTGCCACGATGGTAGACATCCTGCCCGCCCACGGCCAGCCGTGTCGGGGAGATGAATATTCCTGTATCCTCGTCCCCGATAATCCATGCCCCTTTGGAATGTACCGTCGCATCCAGAAAGTCTATATGGGAGGCATTGATTGTAGCGGTGGCCTTGTCCGCGTCGTAACGGAGCAACTGCCTGCCGCCGATATGCAGGCTGTCACCCCCGACTTTCAGGTTGCCGGTAATCCTGATACCGTACTCGACGGCAGTTACCACACCTTCCGGATCGGTAATGTCCTGCGAATAGGTTTCCAGGATACGGGTGTTTCCAATGCCGGCTTCGAAACCGTAATTGGCACTGAGCCTGCCGGTCATGTCACCGCCCGATTTCTTCAGGTAATCCAACAGCAAACCGCCACTTCCGGAACCGCCTTCTCCCGCAACGGCTCCGGCAATGGCGGATGCAAAACCGTAAGCGGTATTCTTCAGTCTCAGACTGGTCTCGTCGCCTTCCTCGATGCCGTAAGGATGCTCGTCGTCCTTTTTCTGCTGGGCATTGAAAAAGTTATGGTACAGCTGTGCATAGATGGAATAGCACAGGCTCTCCTTGTCGAGGGTTTCTATATCGGGATGCAGTTGTACGCTCATTTGGTGTAGCTGGTCTTGGAAAGAAAATTCTGGATACGTGATGTCAGCGAGATGAAGTTCGGCATATTGATCGGCGACATCGTGCCCATCAGTGTGGGGGTCATGATTTTCGAACATTCTGTCAGGAAGTCGAGCATCAGCCGGGCAAGCTCATTACCCAGAACCAGCGGCTCGGTGGCATTTTCGTCACCGAGCGTCACCTTGTTGTCGGCAACGGCAACGGTCGTGGAATTGACCTTTTGTACCACTTTATCTGCTGTCTGTCTGACTTCAGACTTGTCCACCGTATGCGTGATGCTTTCCGCATCGATAACGGTTGTCGCTTCCTTGTCCTTGTCATTCCTGACGGTTGTTGTGACGGCAGTCGGCGTATAGCGGGTGGAGGTCTCGTTACCGGTGGTTTCCAGTTCGTCGTAGTCCGGGGAGGAGTCGTTTTCCGGATCCAGCTCCTCCATTTCGGTCACGCCGATGACGGTTTCCGTGCGGGCATTGAGCCGCAGGATATCCACATGGGAGAAGTTAACCACATAGGCATAGCGGGTGGCGGCATCCATGAAGATGGTCACGTCGGAAAAGAGTGCAGGTACGATCAGGAAGCCGCCTTCGCTGTTGGTGGCGGCCGAGAGCAGCACGCCTTTATGGATGACTGGTTCGGCGGAGGCCGTCTCGTCCGGGTACTCGCCGACATCAATGGTACCGCCGTAGTCGGAAAACTCCTCGTCCGAGGGGTTATCGTGTATCTTAGCGACATAGCCGTGTATCATGCGGGCCGTCCCGATACCGGACATGCCTCCGGGAGCCAGATTGATACGCTCCATACTCCGCCCCAAGGCTATCTTGCGGATAGCCTCACGGATAAGCAACTGATTCGACTTATCTGAAGACATTGATTTTTTTATAGAAGAATAGGTCGTTGGAATATATTCAGGTTTGCATTTTCCTTCTTCAAAAATTAAACATGAAATTAGAATTTTCTATCTTTGTAAAAAAACACTTGATTAGTAGTATGGCAGGTTTCCAATCACCAATAACGATAGCGCAGGCTATAGAACGTATCCACCGGAATGAATACCTATTGCCGGCTTTTCAGAGAGATTTTGTATGGTCGGCAGAACAAGATAGAAAAGTTGTTTGATTCTCTGATGAAAGGCTATCCAATCAGTTCCATGTTGTTTTGGAAGGTAAAAGGAGGCACAAAAACAGATTTCCGGTTTTATAAGTTTCTATCAGCTTTCATACAGTATCATCGGATATGCAACGATCCGATTCCTACGGACAATATCAACGATTTTTATGCAATATTGGACGGACAACAGAGATTGACATCATTATATATCGGTCTGTGCGGCAGCTATGCGTACAAAGATTATAGGAAACGTTGGGATTATTCTGAATCTAATTTTCCTACCCGGCATCTATATCTCAATATATCCCGTAAATACACACAGGAGGAAAGTGACAGGGAGTTCATCTTTTCCTTTGTTGACAAGAACATATCCAAAGAAAAAGATTTATTTATTGACAAGTCTAGTGAAAAATGGTTCCGTGTAGGCAAGATTTTGGCTTTGCATCAGGATTACAATTATGGCATCGATGAATTTGCCGAGGACAATAACATAGACAAAGAATCCAAAAGACTACTGAGACTGTTGGACAATGTCATTCATACCAAGCTCAATATAAATTTTTACGAGGAGGATGAACAGAAACCTGACAAAGCTGTGAATATTTTTATTCGAATCAATTCCGGGGGTACTGCATTAAGTTTTTCGGATATTCTGATGTCCATCGCCATTGCCAATTGTAAACAGATGGACGCAAAGACAGAAATCAAGAATCTGGTTGAGCACATACGTTCTAAAGGATTTAATATATCTCACGATTTCATATTGAAATCGTTCCTGTACTTATATCATAAAGATGTGCGTTCCCTTATAACAAGTTTCAATCTGAGTTTTATTGAACTGGTGGAAAATAATTGGACTAGGATCAGGGATGCTGTTTCAAACCTGTTCGACTTGCTGAGATCTTTCGGACTGACGGATTTCACAATGACTTCATATAATGCCGCCATGCCCATACTATATTATCTTTACCACAAGGACATATATCAGGATTTTTACAAAAAGATGGGAAATAGAGAGGATTGTGAAATCATAAAAAAATGGTTGTTCTCAATTCTGCTCCGCAGGGCATTCGGAGCAAGTGCTGATTCCGTTCTTGCACAGTCAAGAAGGGCATATACTACAGACATCACCGGCTGTTATATAAAAGAAACCGTGACATTGTTCCCGGCAGCAGAAATAAACTCTGAAATCAAGAAACTGTCGGATGTAGGTGACGATTTTATAGAAGACTTGCTTTACAGCCAGAAAGACTCACGATATAGTTTCCCAATATTGGCCATGCTGTATCCGAATCTTGATTACAGGAACAATAATTTCCATCAGGACCACCTGCACCCAGCCTCTGCATACAATGATCTGGAAGAGAAAGACAAGGAAAAATATGGTTGGCAGGTCTACAATTCCATCCTAAACCTGCAGATGCTCGATGCCAATGAGAACGAGTCTAAAAACGCCAAGCCATTGGACAAGTGGGTTAGTGAACAGACCCGGAACAAGGACATGCAGAAATTCATGGAGGACCACCTTATTCCGGATACGGATCTTTCATTGTCTAATTTTTCTGATTTTGTAGAAAAACGAAAGACCATACTGGTTCAGAGAATCAAAAAGATGATTAACTGATTTATATCAAAGGTATTTGCAGATATTATTCTTCCTGCCGAAACGCCCCTGTTGTAAAATATTTTTAAAGACATGGATTTGTAAAAATGCAGTGGATTAATTATGAATAAAAAGCAGTGATGTTCCTTGGAGCGGCACGGAATGCCGTTTTTCCTTTTCGGGTATTTTCTGGAAGGAAAGAATGTCCATTAATAAACAATATGGTCATTTGCGAATCCTGTACGGAATGCCCAGCTGTTGTCTGTATCCACCCACTCCGAAAGTTGTCGTTACCTCCTCCACGAGGTATACGCCGTTCTTGGAAGGATTACGGTAGTCGATCAGTTCCACCTGTACGGCAGGAGACAGTCCGAAATCCCCGAATACTGTCACATTGCCGGTGATTCCGTTCAGATTGTAATTCCGAAAGTATTCCGTCGTCTCTTCTACAAGCCGGTCGGAATTGATTCCGACATGAGGTGACATATATGGTACGATGGTATATGTGGATAAATCCACCTTGGTCCTGGTCTTCGCTCCCGATGCCGTCGTGTTGCCCGTTACCTTGTGCGTCTTTTTTGAAATCTGCGTGGCATTGACCGTCTGAAACTCCTTGCTGCCCGGCATCTCCGGGTCGTATTCAGGATTCATGCGTACTGTCACCTCAAAGAATTTTTCATCCGTCCCGAGTGCCTTGCCCGTCACCGCCAAAAACTTCGGATCGGTCTTGACCACTTTCAGGTTGCTCTGCGCCACATGCTCGTTGAAGTATATCCTGTACGGTCCTGTCGATTCGTCCTCCGGGAATACCGGCTGAGCCTTGCTGGACGAATAAGGACGCCCGACGGCAATGGACGGCATGGCCCCGTCATCATCGGCATCGTATTTCAAAAAGCAGTAGACCTTGTACTTCGACCATTCGGAAAGGATATCCGCTACCGTGAAGTTGTCCGTGACCTTTACCTTGCCGATATGTATCTCAAACCGCTTCGTATCCGAGTGTATCCTGAAGCCGGTATCTTTCAGGATATTATACTTGCCTTCCAGCACCTCGTTCACCGTCGTCCCTTTCGCCGGGGTCTCGAAATGAGGTGCCTGTTTCAGTTTGAGTTTGTAGGCCATATTCTCACACTGGATTTCCAGCGTGCTGTCCGAATTGTATCCGGTAATGTATCCGTCGAACATATTTTTCAGCACGCCGTTGTAGCCCAGCTTGATATTGATGCGCTGTCCGACCTTGAATGTCGTCTCGTCAACCAGACGCTGCGCGCTGCGTTTCTCGATGATGACACCGTCCTGCATCACCTCCGTCGTTATCCTCGACACGTCCTTGCCCTCCAATGTCACGTTCCCGATAATCGTGGAGCGGCATACCGACCCTTTCGGGAATATCACTTTGGCCGTTCCGATCAGCTTCTTGTAACTCTCGTTGATTTCGAGCGACTGGACTTCCGTAATCTCCACGCCGTTCTGTATCCTCATCGGATTGGATGGGTCGGCATCCCCGATGGTGATGCGACAGCAGAGGATATCCATTGCAGCTATACCCATAAACGTGTCAGTTTAAGCAACGAGGCGGGGTCGATGACCTCCGTACCGAATTTAACATACTTGATCCACTTGTTCGTGTGCTTGATGGCCGTGTCCACCTTTTCCTGTTCCGCCAGTTTCAGTTCCACGGCTTCCGATGGCTCCACGGCGACACAGTTCAGCGAATACGGCTGCACGTTCCGGCAATCCGTAGGCTGTAAGGTATAGCCCTGTATAATCAACCGTGAAATGTTGAACTGGCGCAATACCGTGTTGTCGCAATCGATGACACCCTTGTATTGTACCAGCCTGATAAACTTGGACACTTCCGCCTCGGGATACACGTCCGGGTATTTGGAGGTGATCTTGCCGTTGATGGTAATCTCGAGGTCACCCCCGGATATATATTCCTTGCGGGTATAGTCCCGCCCCTGTACCCGGGTCAGCAGGATATTGTTCCGGCTGCTGACCTGTACCTGCGGTCCCAGGTCCACGAATGTCACCAGTCCATACCGGCTGTTCGGCAAAACCTTGCACTCGCTGTTGTCATAATACTTCCCCTCCTCTGATATGGACAGTTCCAGAAAATCCGCCACTGTCCGGCCGACGATGGAATCGATATGGTTTTTCTTCTGCGCCACCGCCTGCTGTTCCCTGATGAGCTGGTAGTACTGTCCGGTCTTGTTCGCAAGGCTGGACTGCGACTGTGTCTGAAGATATTTGTCCCGCACCTGCTGTTCCCAGTATTTGAGGTATCGGGGATAGGAACGTAGCAACCCGTAAGCCGTCTGCGAGGCAACCTGTATGGCTGCCCGTTTGAGCAGGTCATGGTGCCTGGAGAAGTAATGTACCTGCCCGTCCTGCAATTCGGCAAGCCCCATGCCCAACGCCAGACGCGTGGCGTTGCTGATGTATCCGCCAAGCGAACCGTGGTTGAGTATGCCTCCGCTCAACAAAGTCGAGGCCGCGATTTGTATCAGTCTTCCCATAATCCTTTCATTTTATGCGTTCCAGGAGGCATCGAAGTCATGCACGACATCGATGAGTGCCTGTGCCAGTTGTTCTTTCAGGTTCTGTATCTCTTCCGTCTGCCCCTCCTTCGACTTCATCAGGTCGATGGTCCTGACACTGAGCAGGCTCTCTATGTTTACGATGACCTGTTTCGGTGCCGCCGAGGACAACCGTCCCGTGCCGGAATAGTTGCCGCCGGCCCCTCCGTCATCCAGATGCGTGTTGGTAATCGGATTGGCAGCAAACGGACGTGTATCGTTGGAATCCGGTTCGTTGCCGTACTGGTCGGGAGTGAAGCCCGCCATGCGGAGGATGTTTTCGGCAGCTTCCGCCGAACCTCCGAAAGTCTGCCGGAGCGATGAAAAGAACTTCACGAGTGTCGTATGTGCCAGCTTGCGATGCGCGATATTGTCTACGCGCTGCGCATCGGTGGCGTTCTGCCCCAGTGCCCGCTGTTTCCATAGCCCGTTTTCGTCCTGCTCGAATCCCCAGGCCCTGAACTGGTCAAAGTCGAACCCTCCCTTACGCATCAGCTCATGCGCATTGGCGGCACTCGATATGGCATTCCGATAAGCGGTGGCGGCACGCACAATCTCCGGAACGGTCTGCGTGTTCATGTACCGGGCATAGTCGTATGTGCGGGCGGCAACCGCTTCCGACCTGTCCCCGATATCATTCACATAGACGGCCTTGCCATCCTGCATACGCCACAAAGACTTGTCGAGATCCTTCTCCTGTTGCCCGAAACGCTCCTTTACCGTCTTGAGGAAAGCGTCCACTTCCAATACCGTACCCATCTTCCCGAACTCGGCGTACGCGGCATCGATACGTGTCTGGCTGTCGCGTTTGGCAAGGGTGACAAGCGCATCCCTTATGTCATCCTGACGGGCTTTGTCCATGTTATACACATGGTCTCGCGATACTATCCCCTCAGATGAAGCGATGGCAAATTCCCCCAAGAACCCGGCCCACCAGTTGGATGTGAAGGCTCCGATTTTATGTCCCGAAGCCTCTTCGATACTTTTGCCGGCAACGACCTCGTCCACGGCACGCTTTGTCTTGACAGCCATGTTATAGGTCTCGCTCAGGGAGGAGTAAAGTGCCTCTATGGACGGATAACGGTACTTGCGGTTCGATTCGATCTCTTCCAGTACGGCATCCTTCGCCTCCTTTATCTTCCAGGTCTTGTAAGCCACCCATCCCAAAGTCCCGACCAATGCGGCTATACCTGCCGTGGCGGCAACCGCGCCTGTACTGATGGCACTCAACGAGGCGGCAGCACCGGTCAGTCCGCTGCCGGTAGCCACCTGTGTGGCAAACAGCGACTGCAGGACTCCTTTGGCTCCGATGACACCGCCCCCGGCCATCAAGGCGCGGTTCATCGCTCCCCGTCCCGCCACGCCTGCGGACTGCATGGCCGACACGATGGCCCGCTTCTGGGCAAACGAAACCTTACCGATACCACCCGCCCCCAGCAGCCCCTGCACGGCACTGATTGATGTCGTGGCCGCAGACTGTTTGCCGATAAACCCCATGGCGATGCCGATATTCGTCAGGGCTCCCGCCACCTTGAACAGCCGGGTCGCAACAACGCCTGTAAAGACAAGCGGTTCTATCCAATGGAAATTGCGGGTCACCCATGCGCCGATATTGCCGATCACGGTGAAGATGTCCAACAAGGCATTCCCGATGGACACCAGGCCACGGGTAAATTCCGGAGCCTTGAACTTTGCCAGAAAAGTGCGGAGCACAGTGCGGATAGAGGGTTCCAACACCTCGTATGCCTGCATGAACCCTTCGGTCAGCTGGGAGGTCACCTGCGCCCACAATCCCTTGGTCGTATTCTGCTTTACCAATGCCAGTTCCGAGGAAACGCCCTGGGACCCCCGGTTATATGAAGTCAGTTCTCGTAGTTTGTCGTAGTTCTTCAGGAACATCATCGCCGCGTTACCGCCAATTTTCCCGAAGATTGCCTGGACATCCGCCATCGACGCGCCCTTCTTGTTCAATTCCTCGAAAATGTCCGCTATAGGACGGAGTTTCTCGACCTGCACCCCCTCGATGTCACGCATTTCCGTGAACCGGATGCCCAGGCGGTCCAGAACTTCCTGTGCCTCCTTGGTAGGTTTGGCAAAACGTGTGGAAAGAGCACGCAACGAGGTTCCCGCCAGCGTTCCCTTCAGACCCATATTGCCCAAAAGACCGATGGCGGCACTGCTTTCCGTGAAGTCCACGCCCGCCATACGCAGGTAACCGGCAGCCATCTTGTATGACTCCGCCATCTCCACAATATTCACATTCGAGCGGGAAATGGTGGAGGAGATAATGTCCGCCACGCTGTCCATGCTGTCGTTATGGATATCATAACCGGCCATGATGTTCGTGGCCAGGTCGGCGATATACGACACGTCGTTGTCACCGATAAGTGCCAGGTTCGTGATCGGGCGGATGGACTTGTTGATTGTCTCGATATTCATACCCGCCATCGACAGGTATTTGACGGCACCGGCAATCTCCACGGCTGTGTATTTCGTGTCGATGCCGATTTTACGGACATGACGGGCCATACTGTCAAAACGGGTCTCGAATGTCTTGAGGTCGCTGTCCGCCACACGGAGGATGGAATGTGCCGATTCCATGATGTTGGAATAGTCGATGGCCTTCGTCAGTTCCGAACGGATCAGGCTGTAACCCATATAGGCATTGAGCATCGAAGCGAACGGGAGGTTCCTGAGTGACGGCGCTTTCGAATACTGGATACGGTTGATGGCGGCACGGCGTTTACTGCGGTAGAGCGTACCGGCTGCAGTATGTTCCCGCTGCATGAGCCTGACGGACTGCATCGCATTGCGCTGTTCCTGCCGTCTTGCAGCCTGCTCGGCCTTTATACGTTCCGTTTCTGCCTTACGGCGTGCCTGTTCTGCCTGCCGGCGTATTTGCTCCGCAGCACGAGCGGCATTCTTGCGCTCCCGTTCCTTAGCCCGCACTTCATCGGCACGCCGTTTTTCCGCTGCGGCCGTTTCTGCCAGAGCCGCCTTACGGCGCTGTTCTGCGGCAAAGACCTCCTCTGCGTGGGCCAGTTTCTGGCGATGCAGCTGCTGTCCTGCATAAAGCCGTTCCATCAGTTTCTGCCGGGCCTTTTCGGGCATTACGAAGGCCTGCGGAGCATATGGCACCGGAACGGAAGGTGTGAGTCCTTCGGATGGTATGCCTCCCTGCATGTTGAAAGAAATGACAGAAGCACTTTTGATACGACCCAATAGGGAAAGTATCTGCTGCAACCTGTTTTCCGCCGTCCCGGTCTTGATTTGCAGTTCCCGGTCACGTTCCATGGAAACCAGGGCGGAGTTGATTTTCCCGATGGCTTTGGTAATGCGTTTCTGCGCGTCTGTCATCGTGCCAACGGACGAGGCGGCATTCTTTTCGATCTCCGCTTTGCGCATCTCGGCAGCCTTTTTCTCGTAAAGGCTTTTGGCATTGGCCTTGATTTTCTTGCTGTCCAAAGCCTGACCGGCATTGATGGTCAGGCTGATGCCTTTGGAAAGCGTGGAAATATCCGTGAGTAACCCCTTGATACGTTCCAGCTTCTCTTCGCTTTTTTTCGTATCGATGGTCAGGCGGTAATCGAAATTACGTTTCTTGCCGTTCTTGGTGCGGAACACGCGGTCTATCTCGTCCATCATATTCTTGATGTTCGTGACGGCCGGAGTCAGGGATGCTTTCGCCTGTACCAGCTTGCCTACCGCCTCACCGAAGGCGATAACCTGCTTGGTGCCCTGAGAGGCATCCACGTTGATGGAGTAGTTGACCTGATAGTTCTGTTCCTGAGCCATGGTAATGGGTACTGCGTTAAAAGAATAGTCTTTCCGCAAGGGCGGAGATTATGAAACGAAGGCCGCCGCAAACCGGAAGCTTACGGCGGCAGGTCAAGGAGTCCTCTCCGGCAATGACATCGGAACGGGCATACGGCTGATGAGCATCTGCTCGTGCAGCCACAACGCCTCTTCGGAAAGCATCGCGAACTCCTCGTCGGAAATCGTGTCGAGGTTGACGCCGGGAAAGTAGTGGCGGACATAGATCATCCGCTGGCGGATGCGCTGCTCGTCGGTCACTACCCACCGGCTTATAAGTTTACCAGGACACTCTGGCGGGTGGTGATCAGCTCGGAAAGCTGTCCCATCAGACC
>ENA-OQKO01000956-OQKO01000956.1-human-gut-metagenome-genome-assembly--contig:-NODE-956-length-21279-cov-4.987708_pt1 | contig 21279 bp, 16 predicted proteins | sample MGYA00242777_ERZ504796 | MGnify/ENA primary metagenome ERZ504796 (study PRJEB26092, sample SAMD00036404) | human gut metagenome | host: Homo sapiens | study: EMG produced TPA metagenomics assembly of... | reverse complement strand
AGAGCATTCAGACGAATCCTGCCTATGTGCGCCAGCTCATGTCCGCCCTGCGGAAGGGAGGACTGCTGGTCAGCGTGAAGGGACATCCCCGACCTGCTCTGGCTCGTGAGCCGGAGAAAATCACTCTACTGGATGTCTATCGAGCAGTAGAGGGCAACAAGCCCCTGCTCCATCAGGACATCCACACCAACCCCGCTTGTGGCGTAGGCGTGAACATTCAACTGGTGCTGCGGGATTTTTACTTGGACATTCAAAAAACAGCAGAACAAAGAATGCAAGAAATCACGCTGAAAGATGTACTGGAACAATATCACATGAAGTTGGACGGGATTCACAAATGAAAATCGGACTGGTTGTAGAAGGCGGCGGGATGAAGTGCGCCTATAATGCAGCGATCCTGGACGCTTTCCTGGATCACAATATCACATTTGCTTACTGCATTGGCGCGTCTGGCGGATCTGGAAACCTGGCCAGCTATCTGGCCGGATAACGGGGCCGAAATCTGCGCTTTTTACGGAGCGTATTCACAGCCCCGGTTATTTTGGGCTAAGAAGCTTTTTAAAGCCCGGCAACTTGTTCGGGTTGCAAAACATATATGGAACGCTGACCAACTCCACGGGAAAGGACCCGCTGGATTTTCCCACACTGAAAAATAACCCGGCAGAGTATGAGGTAGTGGTAACAAGCGCTTTGACCGGAAAGGCAGAGTATTTTGGGAAAGAAACGATGGTTCAGGACGACTATCGACTCATTATGGCATCCAGCGCTATTCTCGCCGCCCTGTGTACCGGCGGGCAAAAACGGTGCAGTGGACCATTTTTGTGAAAGGTACATACCGCGTTGTAACAAAATGTGATTATTCTCTCTCGCTTCGGCGCAAAGAAACAAAATGATACAATAAATTGAAAAAGGGCGACCTTTTGTCATTGTGGAATACCAAGGAATAATCTATCATTGAATTGTTGGAATTGCACGAATTCGGGCTTTGTTGGTTGAGAATAACTGATGAAATGACAAGGAGGATAATAATGCTCAAGTCTGCCCGTGTGAAAAATCCGGACGCAATTACACTGCGGGACTGTTTCGGCGCAACGGCGCTGTCTACTGTAAATGGTCTGTGTACCGTGTTTATGTCCAGTATGTTTATGCAGTATATGACCGACTACGCCGGGCTGGGCGCTATGGGGGCGACCTTGGCTACATCGCTTCTTCTGTTTGCGCGGATCTTTGATGCCGTGGATGATCCCATTCAGGGATTTTTGATGGATCGCGGGAAACGAACTAAAATCGGAAAGTACAAACCCTTTTTTCTCCTCAGCATACTGCTGACCGGCATTGGCTGTGTATGTCTCTACTCGTTCCCGTCCGAGTTTGCGTCCAAGCCCGTACTGGTTGTTGTGTGGGTTATCGTTTTCTACTTTTTGTTTGATGTGGGAACATCCTTTTATAAGGATAATCTTTTGTTCCGAACGATGACCAATGATCCCAACGAACGTTCCAAGCTGGTTATCGGACCGCGGGTTTGGACCATGATCCTGGGCGTCGTTACGTCCGCCTTTACGGCTGTGCTGGTTGCGGTCAACGAACGCGTGGGCAACTATCACGACTCGTTTGCCATCCTGATCACTGCTATTGTTGGTGCAGCGATGGTGCTCTCCCTTATTGGCTGGTTCCTTGTCAAGGAAAAGCACTGTGTGCAGGAAGAAGAGGCAGAGCCGGTAAAGTTTAAGGACTTCTTTCTTCTGTTCAAAGAGAACAAGCCGATGGTGGTCTACTATTTGAAAGGCATCTTTTCCGGTTTTATCTGGTCCCTTATTTTTGCCACGCCTGCGTATTACATAAAATGGGGATTCTGCACGGATTTGACCACCGGTGTCACAAACATGGAGCAGTATGGTGTCCTCAACGGCATTTCTTCCATGATGATGCTCATACCGCTGCTGGTTGGTGCAGTTATTGGTCGTCCGCTCTTGAAACTCTTTAAGAACAACCCGATCAAAATGACTTGTTTCCTTCTGGTTGTGCAGTCTGTCGGCGGGGCGGTCCTGTTTATTACCCAGATGGCGGGTCTGCTTACGAATGTTCCTGCGCTGTTCTTCGTTACCCTGTTCATCATGGCAGTGGGGGTGGGAACTGACTTTGTCCCGCAATCCATGGTGGAAATGGAGATTATGGACTACAACATTTATAAAACCGGCAAGGATCGTTCTGCCTTGACAATGGTTGTCGGCGGTTTCATTGTCAAAGCCCAGGCAGCGCTTTCGGCTGCAATTATTGGCGCTGTGCTCATGTCAATCGGCTACAACGTGGATCCCGTCACCTCCGAATACATGGGGGAACTGTCGCAGATTCCGACCATGCTCAATTGGTTTATCGTTATCATGGGTCTTGTTCCTGCCATCCTCGGCGTATTGTCGGCTTTGATCCTGCGGACATACCCGATCAAGGACGATGAGCGCCGAAAAATCCGGGAATGCCTGGATCACCGCAATGCCGGGTAAGGATCATTCCTCCGCAATATGGCGGCGGTATTCCAATGGGGTGAGGCCGTACTCACGCCGAAACACTTTGTAGAATTGCGTTCTGTTCTCATAGCCCATGGATGCCGCGATCTGGCAGACCGGCAGCTCTGTGGTTCTCAGAAGCCGCGCCGCCTCGGCCATCTGTACCTTTTGGCAGTACGCTTTCAGAGTGTATCCGGTGTTTGTCTTGATGATGCGGGATATATGCTCGCAGGAGTAGTTAAGTGCCTCCGCCAGATTGGTCCGCTGGATAGCCCCGTGGTGAGTTTCAATCAGTTTCTTGACCTGTTCCGCCGTCAGCAGTTCTTGACTGTTCCTCAGCGAAATGTGTGTTGCTTTGTATATGTCAGGATTCTCCAAGGCGGCAAACAGCCGGAGCAGAGAGGAATAAACGTCAAACTGGTATCCGATCCGCTTGACCGTAAAGGCGCGAATCAATTCCTGGGTGAGCTGCGGGATCGTATCTGCTCCTAAAAGGGTAAAGTCCAGATAGTCCTTTTTATAGTCGGCACGTTCCGACAGATTGTCGCTGAAAAACTGATTGAGAATGCTTTTGTACTGAAAGGGCGGCGGAAATGATTTGGGCCACTGTGTCAGCAGAGAGGCATCGATGCCGATGTAAACGATATCCGCATTCGACATATCTGTTTCGCGATGCATGGTGTTTCGATTGAGGAGACAAAGGTTTCCCTGCGTATAGGTAGTCTCGGCCCCCTCGATCATCACCCGGACTTGGCCCCGCTGCACATACATCAGCTCAAAAAAATTATGCTTGTGCATATAGGTCTCATGAAAGAATTCGTGTTTGTTCGGGGTGTGAACGCAAAAGGACCATGCATCCATATAGTTGGAAAACAGATACTCCTGAGGTTTCTGGATGCTGGTTACAATGGACAACGGAGAAAAATAGTCCCGTTCGGCCGTATGGTTGCGAAGATAGTTCGGACCATGGCTGCCGGTCTGGTTCCGCATTTCATCAATGCTGTCAAAAAACAGGTGTTCCATGCGGGCATCCCCCCTTTTATGGCAGTATAGCATGGAATTGAGTATAGTATAACATAGAATTGAGTATTTTTGAAGGAGGAAATATCTGTGAAACGGCAATGCTATAACCCCTATCTTCCCAGTTGGGAATACATCCCGGATGCTGAACCGAGGGTATTTGGTCAGCGGCTGTACATTTATGGGAGCCACGATCTCTTTGGTGCCAAGGAATACTGTGAGGGCGATTACGTATGCTGGTCGACCCCGGTAGAGGATCTTTCCGACTGGCGGTATGAAGGCGTAATCTTCAAAAAGCAAGATACGCCGTGGAATAAAGAGAACCTGTCCTACTATGCACCGGATGTGGTGCGCGGCACAGACGGACGGTACTACCTTTACTATTCGGTGGCCAATACGTCGATCACATCGGTCGCTGTGTGTGACAAACCTGCGGGAAAATATCAATATTTGGGCGATGTTCACTTCCCGGACGGGCGAGTCTACGGCTCAAAGCCGGAGGATTGGTTTATGTTTGACCCAGCCGTTCTGGTGGATGATGACGGGCGGGTGTTTCTCTATGTGGGCAGCGGGCAGAAATCCAATGGACAATTCGGCCACGAGATCAAGGGGCTGTTTGTGATGGAACTCAGCTCTGATATGCTGACCATCATCAGCGAACCCACCATCATCATGCCGGCGGATTTTAATCCCAAGAAGCCGAACTATTGGGAAGGACCCTCTATCCGTCACATCGGTGAGTGGTATTATTTGGTCTATCCGGCCACGGACATCACCGGTCTCAATTACGCGATGAGCCTGTTCCCCGACAAGGGATTTATCCACAAGGGACCGATCCATTCCTCAAGTGATATCGGTCTGGAGGGCAGAAAGCTCATGAATGCGGCATATCCGATGGGAAACAGCCATGGCGGTATGGTATGCGTCCACGGGCAATGGTATATATTTGACCACCGAACGACCAATGGCGCCAAACGAAACCGGCAGGCGGTAGCTGAGCCCATTGAGATCCGTGAGGACGGGACCATCCGCATGGTGGAGTCCACAAGTTGCGGATTGAATGGCGGCCCCTTGAAGGGAATCGGGACCTATCCGGCCTACATTGCCTGTGTCCTGCACCATGCCGGAATGTTTGGTCTGCGCAACCCGATGGACGGACCCGAGATCACCCAGGATGGTCCGGACTACGAGCCGCCGGAGCCCGCGGAACGGGAAGTGACCATAGAGACAGAGAGCGCGGCACCAAAGGCGTATATTTCCAAAATGAAGAATGGCAGTATTGCCGGTTTCCGATATTTTGATCTGACTGAAAGCACCCACATTGCTGTAACGGTTCGCGGCGCAGGCGGCGTGCTGGAACTCTTATCTGGGGAAAAAGACCCTGTCATAGCATCCATTCCCCTTGCCGGGACAGCCGACTGGACAACCGCCGGAGTAAAATTCGATGCCGGACGTCTGGCGTTGGAGAGCGGGCGCCCCCTGGATTCCTGCCCGCTGTATTTCCGGTATAAGGGAAAGGGAACGCTTGACATCTTGAGTATTACGTTGGCATAAAGGAGGATAATGATGGACTGGACACCAATCTGGCACCAAGCCGCGGCCCCTGCCTTCGCGATGGGCTTTTTGGCGGGCAAGAAAAAAACAGTGGTGTATTCTGTTATATCCCAGGTTTCGGGCGAGAAACTTCGGATCCGTTTCTCCAACCACTATGGAAAGAAACCCTACACCATTGGGGGACTGACCGTGTGGGCACAGGGAGAGATGCATACCGTCACGCGGGACGGCAGCTGTGTTTTCACGGTTCCCGCGGGGGAAAGCTGCTATTCGGATGCGTTGACGCTCCCAGTGACGATGGGGGAAGAGCTGGAAATCAGACTCTACTATGCATCCAAGGTCATGGACAGCAATATGATCGAGGAAAATGCGGTAAGCTACCAGGGAAATCATACGACGGACAGCGAGCTGCCCCCACCTCGGCGGGAAAAGTATATGGAACAGTACGGCCTTTATGAAGCGATTCCCGGGATGGATCAGATCGAGGTGTTTACCGGGCAGCCTTCCAAAATCATCGTGGCGTTCGGGGACAGTATAACGGCTTTGAACCGCTGGGTAAAACCGTTGCAAAGGCGTCTGTTCGATGCGTATGGCGGTGACTACGCACTGATGAACGCCGGAATCAGCGGGAATTGTCTGCTTTATGATGTCCCGGGCCTGATGGGAGCTTCCTACGGGGAAAAAGGGGTGTCCCGCTTTGAGCGCGATGTACTCCGTTTTTCAGGACTCTGCGGCGTGATTTTGGCGTTGGGGGTCAATGATGTGGCCTACTATTCCCAAAAGACAGGGGCGGTCATCTCGCTGGAACAATATGGTTCGGCCGTAACCGATATTGTGGATCGGCTTCATAAGGCCGGTGTCCGGGTGATTGCCCAGACGCTTCCGCCCCGCAGCGGTTTTGTGAAAAAAGGGTATACCCCGGAGATGGAGGCGCTGAGAGTCAGCATCAATGAATGGATCCGAGATAGCGCGCTGTTCGATTATATGGTTGATGCGGATGCACTGCTGCGCGATCCGAAGAATCCTTCGTTCACCGACGAGCGTTATCACCAGGGGGATCACCTGCACCCGAATCAGGCCGGAGGAATGCTGCTGGCGCAGGCGTATGATTTGCAAAAGCTGACTGGGGAGGCATAAGCATGGGAAAAAAGTATTTCACGCTCAGCTTTGATGATGGACTGGAACAGGACAAACGGGTGATCCGGCTCATGAGGCAATACGGACTCAAGGGAACCTTCAACCTCAATGCCGGCCTGCTTGGCACGCGCGGTGAGGTGAAGGGGCTTGGAACCTTCTCTTTTCAGGATTGCCCCGAAGGCGTAAAGCACAAGTTTCCATTTTCCTATGTGCAGCACAACCGAATCCCACAGGACGAGGTGCGCCAGGTCTATGAGGGAATGGAGATTGCCACCCATGGCTTCCGGCATGAACCGCTGGGGGCTGTCAGCGAGGATGAAATGCGCGCATCGGTGGATGCGGACAAGGCCGCGCTGGAAAAAATCTTCGGCACCACGGTCGTGGGGCACGCCTATGCGCAGGGGTCAACCTCGCCGACTGTTCAGGCGTATCTGAAGGCGCAGGGGTATCAGTATGCCAGAGTGGTCTTTCCCTCCGGCGGCTTTGCGTTCCCGGATAATCCGATGAACTTTCGGCCTTCCTCCTCGCTGATTCTGAAAAATGCCGTGAAACTGGTGGAGCGCTTCAAATGTGAGGAACCCGGAGAAAAGGATCTGCTGTTGTTCCTGTGGGCACACAGTTATGAAATGGACTACGACAAGGGAAACGCCAGTTGGTATGCTTTGGAGCGGCTTTTTGAATCGATCGCAGGCCGAAACGATATCGTATATTGCACAAACAGCGAAGCGTTCGCGCATATTTAAGGAGAGCAGGAAAGTGAAAAAGAAAGATTTTAACCGAGGTTGGCTATTTGGCGCCGTGGGAAAGGAACCGTCTATGCAGCCGGTCACACTTCCCCACGATGCCATGCTGTACGAGAAACGCTCGAGGGATGCGGCAACAGCGGGAGCGTGCGGATACTTTCCCGGCGGGGCCTATGTCTACGTCAAACGGTTTCTTGTGCCTGAAACGTGGCGGACACAGTCCGCTGTGCTGGAATTTGAGGCAGTTTATCAAAACGCGCAGGTGTTCGTGAACGATGCGCTTGTGGCTGAACAGCGGTACGGGTATACCAACTTCTTTGTGGTGCTGGACCCACAACTGAAGTATGGCGAAGAAAATGAAATCAAAGTGATTGCGGACAACTCGTCGGTACCCAATTCCCGTTGGTATTCCGGCAGCGGAATTTATCGCAGCGTAAACCTCTTCCTGGGGGATAAGAGTCATATCCGCCCGGATGGACTGCTCGTCTCCACCTCCGGAAACGATGCGGCCCATGTGAAGGTTTCGGTCACCGGCGGTGATACGGTCAGAGTCTCTGTTCTGGATGGTGAAAAGGTGGTGGCGCAGGCCGAAACTGCGGTCAAGGAAGGCACTGCGTCGGCGGACATTCCCGTTTCCCAGCCGCGGCTTTGGGACGCGGAACATCCCGAACTGTACCAATGCAGAGCGGAACTGCTGAAAAATGGTGAGATGGTGGATGAGGCGGACGCCTGGTTTGGATTCCGTACCCTTAGCTGGAGCACCAGAGGATTTTTTGTAAACGGCAAGAAAACGCTGCTCCGTGGCGCCTGCGTCCACCACGACAATGGCATTCTGGGCGCCTGCTCTTTTGAGGATGCCGAGTTGCGCCGTGTCCGTCTGCTCAAGGAGGCCGGTTTCAACGCGATACGTTCCGCCCACAACCCTGCCTCCAAGGCGCTGTTGGATGCCTGTGACCGGCTGGGTCTGTATGTCATGGATGAATTCTGCGACAACTGGCTGGTACATAAAAACCCCTACGACTATGCGGACCGGGATTTCCGCGCATGGTGGCAGCAGGATCTCACAGCTATGGTCATCAAAAACTACAATCATCCCAGTGTGGTCATGAACTCTATCGGAAATGAAATCTCCGAACTGGCTATACCCGAAGGACAGGAGTACTGTAAAAAATTGGCAGTCCTGGCACGAAAGCTGGACCCGGACAAAGCAGTGACGATGGGGGTCAACCTGATGCTGTGCAGTATGTCGGCCAAGGGCGGCGGCATATACGGCAACAAAAAGAATGGGAAAGAGAATCAAAACGGCAGTCAGACGATGGACAACGTTCCCACCAGCGCCTTCTTCAACATGCTGATGAACCTGGCCGGGGGTATGATTGAAAAAATGGCCGCCAAACCTGCCGCGGACGATGCCACAAAGGTGAGTTTCTCTTATCTGGATATTGGCGGTTACAACTACGCCGCGTCCCGATACGAGAAGGACGGTACGCTCCATCCCGACCGCGTCATTGTCGGGTCCGAGACCCTGCCCAAGAACCTGTATCATAACTGGCAACTGGTGAAAAAATTCCCCTATGTCATCGGCGACTTTATGTGGACGGGCTGGGATTATCTGGGAGAGGCGGGCATCGGTACCGTCCGTTACAAAAGCTTCAAAAATCCCGGTCAGGACGCGCCCATCATCTCCGCCGGCTGCGGCGTGATCGACATTTGCGGAAAGCTTCGCCCCGAGGTACAGTGGAATCGACTGATCTGGGGGCTGGACCATACCCCCGGCATCGGCGTAGAACCGTACACCCACGCAGGGGAAACCGGCTCCGAATCCATGTGGCGTGACACAGACGCAGTGGCAAGCTGGTCCTGGGCCGGCTGTGAAGGCAAAAAAACCAAGGTCACGGTCTACTCTGACGGCGAAACGGCGGAACTCATTGTCAACGGGCATTCCTATGGCAGAAAAAAGACGAAGGAATACAAGGCTGTCTTTAAACACGTTGTCTATGAGCCCGGTACCATCACCGCAATCAGCTACGATGGCGAGGGAAAAGAACAGAGCCGCACTTCCATGAAGACAGCTGTAGGACCTGCCGAACTGCGTGTGGTGGCCGACCGGAGCACCTTGCAGGCAAAAACGCAGGATTTGGCCTACATCAGCATTGACCTGACGGGGGCGGATGGCATCACAAAATCTTCTGAGGATACTGCGGTCACGGTGGAGGTTGACGGTGCCGGAACGCTGCTGGCCCTTGGTTCTGCACGTCCTAACATGGGGGAAAACTTTTTCTCCGATACCCACACGACCTACTACGGCAAGGCATTGGCCGTGGTGCGCGGCAGCGATGCCCCCGGAAAGATTACGGTCACGGTGAAAGCAAAAGGCCTGCCGGCCAAAACGCTTGAATTGGATGTGATCTGAGGAAAAGGCATAGGCCAAACGGCAGATCCCGATGTCTAACCAAAAAGACTGCAACAATTGTTGCAGTCTTTTTCTGCGTAATCTACCTCATGAATTTTGCGTAAATAGTGATTCGCATAAGGCTAATTTCTTCTATGGAGAACGTTGCTCCTTTATCGGCTGGGAGAGAATCGATTTTCAGTATCAGACTTCCCACTTCTTTACAGTCTGTACCGATGGCACGTCTGCTTTTGCATCATACATCCCAGTGCATCCTACACAGCAGAAGAAACGTTATTATTCCCGGGAACCTATTGAAGCAATAACTGCCATGCAGGCCTAAAATTCCCGCATAGCAGTTATTTTTTATTCTATATGTTTTCTAAGGTGTGTTATAAATATCATAAACTTCTTGGATTTGCTGTAAGGAGTCCATGCGGTAAGCCCTTAATAAAGAAAAAAGCAGGAGCCTTTCCAAATCACATGCCGAGGCCATTGGGATGCAGTGTGTTTTTCAGCAGGCGAAGCCGTTCAGGTTTCCCCATGCGAGTTGGGTTTTCATCAAACACCATAAACTTTTTGGATTTGTTATAAGGCGTCCATTCCGCAAGGCCTTCTCCATTTGGATTCCCTGTCTTGATAAAGTTGATCAGATACGCCAATATATTCTCCTGCAGCATGTAATCCTCTTTCCCAAACGGCCTCCAGGAATGGGACAGCCATCCATATAGGTAAATCAGATCGCTGCCATGCCAGGCTCCCTTTGTATCGCCGGGCAGCTGCCTGCGGAAATAGTAGGTATAGGTATCCACGCCGAGCTTGCGCTGGGATTTTGCTAAAAAGCCACACATCCAATAAAGCAAAAACGGCATGACATCCTCGGATGTGACTGAACACATGATCTTGACCGGGCAGGGCTGATTTTTAATCCCGCTGGTAAAATTCTCGTCATATACAGCATTGCAGAAACCGATAGACGACTTGGCCGAAACCTCCGCAAAAGCATCGTACAGTGTTTTGGCGGGCAGCTGCTTGAATTCCTCAATGGATTTACATCCGGTCCTCTCATACACTTGACGCCACTTGGCATACTCCTTGGTGTTATCGGGTTTCTGCTTGATGAAACTGGCCAGGCCCGCGCTGCTCTGGATAATCGCCTGCTTGAATATGCCTTTATTCAGCGGAGATTTGATCTGGGTCTCACAGCTGGTCGCGCCTGCACTCTGGCCAATCAGCGTCATATTGTTCACATCACCGCCAAAGCTTTGGATGTTGTGCCGCACCCAGGCAATGGCCGCCTGCTGGTCATAGTAGCCATAGTTACCGCTCTTTCCGTTCTCATCCTCAAGCTCCTTCATGGCAATGAAGCCGAAAATGTTCACCCGGTAATTCATGGCAACGGTTATGATTCCGTGCTTGGCCAAGAATGATCCGTTGCATTCCGGCGAGTTATTCTGCCCCGTAACCAAACCGCCACCATAGATGATCACCAACACCGGGCAGTTCAGCGGGTTCTCCGGTGTCCAAATGTTCAGGTTCAGGCAATCCTCGGAATATTCAGACTGGAAATTTTGATAAAATTCATGCTCATAATGGTTTTGGGGGTCACTGGCATCCACCTGGACATAGGCGCGTTGCTGAATCGGGGCAGGCCCATATTTTTTTGCATCACAGATGCCTTTCCATGAGATGACCGGCTGCGGATATTCAAAACGCTTGGCGGTAGCATATGGAATACCCAAAAAGCAGTTTACGCCATCTTCCTGAAAACCTTCCACCACACCGCAGGGGGTGGTGACCTGAATTGTGTTCATAGATTGATCCTCCTAAGAAAGATATGGAAAAAGTCAGCTGAGCTGGGAGAACAAGAAAATTGCAAGGCCGAGAATGACCAGCACAATGCCGGTAGCCCGGTTCAGTGTTTTGGCGGAGGCCTTGTTGGCAAATTCCGCGGCAATCCGGGCCCAGAGCAGGGTAAAGACGACGCACAGGACCAGGACCGTGAGATCCGGCATCCCGCCGATGGCAAAATGGGAGACGGCCCCGGTTAGGGCGGTAAAGGTCATGATGAATACACTGGTGCCGACGGCAGTCTTCAGCTCGTAGCCCAGGACGCTTATCAAAATTAGCAGCATCATCATTCCGCCTCCGGCTCCAACAAATCCGCAGATCAGGCCGATGAGGATACCGCACAGCACGCTTTGCACCGCCCGCTTGGCGGGGGATGCCTTGGACATATCCTCCTTGGTGGTCATCACCGGACGGACAATGAATTTGACGCCCAGCAGGAAGGTCATAAATACGGAGAAGCTGCCCATGGCTTGAGAGGGAACCAGACTGGACAGCCAGCTTCCCACCACAGTAAACAGCATTACGGTAAGCATCATGATCAGACCGTTTTTGACGTCCAGATTTTTGTTTTTTCCATAGGTATAGGCGGAGACGGCGCTGGCCAGTACGTCCGAGGAAAGGGCGATACCCACGGCCATATAGGGTTCCATATCCAAAAAGGTGATGAGCATAGGGCTGATTACCGCCGCCGCGCTCATACCGGCAAAGCCGGTTCCCAGCCCGGCGCCCATTCCGGCAAAAAAGGTGACAAGAATCGTGATCAGAATTTGCGGCATATTGAATCTCTCCATTTTTTGAAATTATATATGGGTAATGAGTCAGAGCTTGCCTTCCATACCGGTTTGTCCCGGAACAAGGATTCATTGCCCATAATGGATCCCTGTTTTACTTTCCCTCTTATTCCGTTCATACCGCATATTGCGCCATCATACCTTCTTGTATCTTTGCAGAATGCGGTTGAGCTGCTTCATGGCTGATTCATCGGCGCCTATCTGCTTGAGCAGGGAGACCAGCGTGATTCTCCCCATCATACGCTGCAAGGCGGGATTATCCTTTACCGTGCCCGCCACTTCGCCCCGGGCAGAAGCGGCCTTTGTAATCAGCTGATCGATGACCGCACCCGCCTCCGGGTGCTTACGGATGTCCGACAGCTTGTCGGCAATGGAGTAACAATCAGGGACGATATTCTCCTTGTCAAACCAGTTGATTACAGGAGCGGTTTTCCGGAAACGGTACTCCGGATTGGGCTGGGATACCTTTCGAACCCAGATCGCACTGTGACAGTCCCCGGCGGTTGCATGGATGGAGTGCTCCCCAGAGATGGGGACCTTGAACTTAAACACATGCTTTCCGGTCTGAGTCTCAAAGGGCCGTCCGTCCACGCTCAGGGTGACGGTTTTCTGATTGGAATAGACTGTAACTTCGGTTATATCCTCGGCCCGGTCCACATACCGTCCGCCCGCGACGTGAACAAAGGGATCGGTCTTGTTCCAGTAGGCTTTGTACAGGTAGAAGGCGTCCTTCTTGGTTTGGCGGTCGATGGTGACAAGGCCCTTCTGATTTTCGCCGTGCTTGCCGCCCTCGTCCCGTCCGCCGGCAGCAAAGTCGAAGATGTTCCATACATGGGTGGCCCACATCCAAGGACGCTGCTCGATCATCTCCAGCATGTGCTCATGGTAGACGCACTGGTAGCTCTCGGTATAGTCGCCCTTTTCGGGAGCAAGAGACTGGTACTGAGGGTTGGCGTCTGCGCCGTACTCGCTCAGGCCGATGCACCGGTTTGGGAACTTGGCGTGGTACTCGTCAAAGAATTCGTCGTTCTGCTCCAGGTCGCCTACATACCAGCCAAAATACAGGTTGTAGCTGTTCACATCCGGAATCTCCAGAAGAGGACTGTCGATGTCCAGCATGAATACATTTGCCATGGTGGTGGGACGGGTGGGGTCCAGCTTGTGGCACAGATCATTCAGCGCCCGGTGGTTTTCTATCAGGGAATCATTGACGGGGCTGGCGGCGGTGATTTCGTTGCTCAGGCCCCAGACGGCGATGGACGGGTGGTTATAGCACTGGACGATCAGCTCTTCCATTTGGGAAAGAGTGTTGGCCCGGCCGTTTTTCATGTGCATGGTGATATAGGGGATCTCGGCCCAGACGATGATGCCGTTTTCGTCGCACAGGTCGTAAAATTCCTGGGCATGCTGGTAGTGGGCCAGGCGCAGGGTGTTGGCCCCCAGCTCCCGGATGATCTCCATATCCTGCTTGTGGTGCTCGCGGGTCAAAGCGTTGCCCACGCCCTTGCAGTCCTGGTGCCGGGCGCCACCCCGGAGGGGGTAGCTTCGGCCGTTCAGAATGAAGCCCTTTTGCGGATCGATCTTGTCGGTCCGGCAGCCAAAGCGGGTGGAGACGCGGTCGCCGCTGGGCAGGGTGGCCGTGGCGGTGTACAGGTAGGGATCGTCCACACCGTCCCACAGATGGACATTCTCAATGGTGAATTCCGCCTTGGCGTAACCATCCACGCTGGGGACGGTTTTGCTCTGCCCGTCCACGGTGACGGTCACTTCTTCCCCGTTCTGCCAGGTTTCCACGGTGAGGGCTGCGGATTTCGTTTCCAGGTTTACAATGGGGGTGACCTTGATGCCTGAGGTGCCACAGTAGCCCAGTTCAAAGTGGGAGGCAGGAACGATGATCAGGTTCACATCCCGGTACAGTCCGCCGTAGAAGGTGAAGTCCGCCTTCTGGGGATAGACCCGGTCGTTGCTGGAGTTGTCCACCCGAACCTCAACGGTGTTTTCGTCCTTTAATTCCGGAAGCTTGATCCGGAAGGTGCTGAAGCCGCCCTCGTGGTGGCAGAGGGCTTCCCCGTTGACCGAGACGTCCGCCGTATAGGCTGCGCCCTTGAATTCCAGCCAGGCTTCCTCGCCGGGATTTAGCGCAGGCTTGGGGAACTGCTTGGTGTAACGGCAGGCGCCCCGGTAGTAATCGTCGCCGCCGTCCTGGCCGTCTACTGCGTTCCAGGTGTGGGGCAGGGTGACGGGTTCGTCCTTTCCCTGCTTGGTAAAAAGCCAGCCCTCATTGAATGAAACAATTGTGCGCATAAACTTTCCTCCTGAACGTTTGTATAAATTGGCAATATCCAAAGGGTTTCCGGTATGATAAAATATCCTTATCAAAACAGTAGTGGTGCAGATGATGATACAGAAACTATTTAAAGATTTGGAGAAACGCATGGGTGTAGAGGAATTCAAAGACCTGTTGTTATGCTGCGGCAACATCTACCTCTGGAAATTAGACTCCGGCGGCAATTTGCTACAAAGCAACTGCCCCGACGAAGCGGTTTTGGGCACAGCGTTTGAACTGCTCGACTGTAAACAGCGCATCGTAGACTACGGCAGCAGCCACAGCCGCCCGATTTCGCTGAGAACCGTTCCCGGCCTGGTTTGGTATGCCGCTTTTGAGCGTGAGAACGGAGCGTTAAAGTTTATCTACGCGGTGGGGCCGGTATTTTACAATGACATCTCGGCAGCAGCGATTGAAAGCGGCATTCGGGAAATCTCAAAGGACAAGATCAGCGCGGAATGGAATACCCATTTTCGGAACGCAATCCGGCATATTCCCCTGATGCAGTGCACCGTTATGATGCTCTTGGTCCTGATGCTCCACTACTGCATTACAGGGGAGCGTCTTCAAATCAGTGATATCGACGCGGAGATCAATATCTCAATCCCAGAGATTTCACAAAAGCAGCCTTCCCACGACCGTTATCAGGTTTGGTCGGCGGAACAGGCCCTTTTGCAAGCCGTTCGGAACGGCGATCTGGATTATAAGCAGGCTTTGTCAGACGTTATGCGGCTGAGCACCGGTGTCAACGTGAACGGCAAAACCGCTCTGGCAAAGAGTAAGATTTCCATTATTGTGTTCGTATCCATCGTCTGCCGCGCGGCGGTGGAGGGAGGGCTGTCACCGGAAGAGGCCTATGGTTTGGGTGACAGCTATATTCAGATGGTGGAATCGATCGAAAACCCCTCCGATCTTGAGCCCCTTGCCATGTCCATGTATGATGATTTTGTACGCAGAGTCCATAACAACCGGACCAACCCAAAGTATAGCCGAGAAATCCAGAAGTGCTGTGACTATATCGAAATGCATCTGGGTCAAAAGCTTACAGCGGAGGTGCTGGCGGAGCGGACGGGATATGCCATGTACTATCTGACGAAGAAGTTCAAAGAGGAAACCGGCTTCACCGTCCGGAATTATGTGAAATACGCCCGGATGGAACGGGCCAAAATTCTGCTCAGCAGCACAAAGCTGTCTGTTGAAGACATATCGGCTCAGTTGGGCTTCGGCTCCCGCAGCCATTTCAGCCGGGAATTTCACGATATTGTAGGCAGCACGCCCATTGCGTATAGAAAGCGAAATACAAATGAATGATACGAAATCGGCAGGCCATTTTAGGTGTCACCGCCGGCTTGATCATGGGAACCGAACAGATACACTCGGTCGCCAAACACATGAGGTTCCCCGTCCGCTATATAGGTATCCAGGGGTAAAAACGGATTTGCCATATTTCTCAACACATTCTTTCCTAAATAGCTTGACACGGTATATATTACGATATTCTCGCGGGTGTTGATATTTCAATCCTCGCTTTTTTGTGCTTTTTTTCATCAATATACTTTATAATAGCTAATTTTGTCACGGAAAATCAAAATTAGGAATATATTTTTGATGAGGTGCACTTTATGATATACACAGCGGACGGATTCTCCCGCCCCCCGAAAAATGAATAGGAGGACTCTACTGTGAAATCTAAGGCACCTACCCAAACCGAGACCGACGGTGTTCAGTATCGCCGAGTCTCCAACGCAAGACTTGCGCTTGCGATGACCTCAGCGCTCTCTCTCGCTTGTTTCTTCTCCGCAATTGGCTATGTTAGCTATGCCGCCAACCTGGGCTTCGGGGTCACGATGCTACTGGTCGGCACGATTATGACCGTCGCCCGCCTGTTTGACGGAATTACCGACCCTTTGATTTCCCTGCTGATTGACAAGGTCAACACCCGCTTCGGAAAGATCCGCCTTTTTATAATCATCGGCTGGGCCATTGAAGCTCTCTCTCTGCTGTGCCTTTACGACTGGTTCTGCGGCAAGGGGCACTCTGTGGGCGTGTTCATCCTGTTCTATTTTTTGTATTACATCGGCTATACGTTCCATAACATGGCGAACAATCTCATCTCCCCGTTCATCACCAACGATCCGAAGCAGCGCCCCATGGTAGGCGTTTTCACTACAATCTATAACTATGTGATTGTAATTGTCTTGTCCATGATCGTCTCTATGGTGCTGCTGCCCCAGTATGGAGATAACTACACCGTGGGTCTTCTCTCGAAGACCGCGGTACTGTTCGTGGGTCTCTCGGCAGTCTTTACCGTTCTTGCAATAATTGGCGTCTCCCCCATTGACAAGCCTGAAAATTTCACTTCCGCCCAGGGAAAAAGCCAGTCTATCAAGGGGAAGGATATGCTGGACCTGCTTAAAAACAACAAAGCGCTGCAGTGTTTCATTTTCGCCGCCACCTCGGATAAGCTGGCCATGAATATCGCGGGTCAGTCTGTGATCACCACGCTTCTCTACGGAATTATCATCGGTAATGTGCGTATCGGCGCGATTATGAATATGGTCGCGATCTTCCCTGCTTTGATTTTCTCGGTGTTTGGCGGAAAATACACCGGAAAGCACGGCAGCACCAAGGGCGTTGCATTCTGGAGCCGGGTCAGTATCTATGTAAACCTTGCCTTTGTGATTGTTCTGCTTTTCGCCGGAACGACCCCGATTGTTGCCTCTGCCCCCCTGCTGATCCTCTTTATCGTTTTGACGATGCTGCAAAACGGACTGAAGGTCGTGGTCAGCACCGCCACCACCTCTATGCTGGCAGATGTGGTGGACTATGAGGCATACCGCTCCGGAAGATACATGCCCGGCGTTGTCGCGGGCGTCTACAGCCTGGTTGACAAGGTGGTGTCCTCCCTCGGCGCCGTGATCGCCACCTTCTGCATCTCTTTGATCGGATATACGGCCACGATTCCCCAGCCCACCGACCCCAAGACGATGCCTGTTGTGATCATGGGAATCCTCGTTGTGTATGTCCTGCCGGTCCTCGGTTGGATCTGCACGCTGATCGCCATGAAAAAGACGCCCATCTCCAAGGAGAAGATGGTTGAGATTCAAAAAACAATTGGAGAGAGAAAGAAAAATGCTGAACAAATCGACGCTTGAATCCTTTGCCGCACCCTGCCCTAAGCAGGGAAAGCTGGAGCTTGTCCATTACACCAGCCGTGCGTACGCGCTGGAAGCGATTTTTGGGGAGAGCCCGATCGCGATGGAAAAGTCCATGTGGGTCTACACGCCCTACGGGTATGATCCATCCAAAAAATACAACGTGCTGTTTCTGATGCACGGCGGCACAGATAATGAGGGCTACTGGTTTGGTCAGGGCCGCTACCGTGGGGATGATGTTCAGAAATACACGGATTACGGTAATATCACGGCAAGCATGATAGATCATCTGATCTATAAGAAGCAAATCGATCCGTTGATCGTTGTCACCCCGAGCTTTGAGGAGGAGGTTGAGCCTTATACGAAGCTCGGAAACCGGGTAGACTCCTATTTTGCCTCCACGCGCTATTTCTGGCTGGAGCTGCGAAACGAGATCATGCCCTATCTGCAAAAGCACTACAGCACCTACGCGGAAAGCGACAACGAGGAAAGCTATCGGAACGCAAGAAAGCATTTCGCCTATGCGGGAGCGTCCCAGGGCTCCATCACCGGCCTTTACTCCATTATGTGCCATTGTCATGATCGCTTTGCCTTTATTGGGTGCTTCTCGGCCGGCGCGATACGGTGTGCTTTCAACGGAAAGGAGCTGTCCGTTGCGCTGGATGAGGAAAAGCTGGCAGAGCTCTGCTCCGCCATCGAGCAGGAACCTCCGGTTTTCTGGTACAACGGGTGCGGGGATGACGATAAGATGTATTCCAGCCATAAGGAAACCTATGACCGTGTGCTGAAAGCTTGTCCTGAGCAACTTCACGAAAACCAAAACTGCCGATTTGTCACCCATGAGGGTGGACAGCACGACTACCGCACATGGAGCGAGGATCTTTTCAACGTGCTGCACCTGTTTTTCACTTAATCGGTTCTCTGAAGAATTCACACGAAGCATTGGAAAGAAACATAACAAGATATGGAATCCAACAGATGAAAGGCAAAATTTTACATACTCTGGAGTTCCCCGGGGATCGCATCCGCCGTTGTCTCTGCCCTGATCGCATATACGACTTTTTATGCAACCGACGTCTTGCAGCTAAACGCCGGACTGGTTGGAACGCTGCTCCTGGTATCTAAATTATTTGACGGAGTTACCGATTTGGTCGCGGGTTTTTTAGTAGACCGTACGAATACAAAGCTTGGACGGGCGAGGCCCTATGATATAACCTACGCGTTGTTTGCGCTTTTCACACTATTTCTGTTTAATACGCCGCGTATGGGCAAAACATTGATGGCCGTTTATGTCTTTGTGATGTACACGCTGATCTTCTCGGTGTTCCAAACCCTGTATTCGTGCGCCAGCACCGTCTATTTGTCGCGCGTTATTGAAACAGACGAAAACCGCGTGAAAGTAAATTCCATTTCCAGCGTGATTAGTGCAGTGATTGCCATCATCGTGGGCATTGCGCTGCCTTTATTGATTGAGGCTGTGGGCACTTCACATGAAAAATGGGGACAGATGGCGATTTATATTTGCGCTCCCTGTGTGGTACTTGCACTTGTCAGGTTGTTCACCATTAAGGAAACAAGCACCCGCGGAATAGCTGCCTCTACAACAATCAATTTGAAGGAAGGCGTCTATCTCCTGTTTCACAATAAGTATGTGCTTATTTATGCGCTGGCACTGCTTCTTACAAATATTGCAACCAATTTCGGCAGTGCAACAACCTATTATTTCAAGTACATTGTGCAGAACCTCGCCCTGATGTCGCTGGTTCAGATTGGGGGAATTGCTGGGCCTGTTGCAATTGCCGCCTTTCCAGCGCTCACAAAGAAACTGGGAATGAAAAAGCTGATGATCGGAGGACTCGGCATTGGCGTGATCGGGAAAATTCTTCCGCTCTTCGGAAAAACCAATATTGTGCTTCTGATGATCTCCTCTGTCCTTTCCATGGTCTCCTATATGCCCCTTTTCGTTTTGGCGCCCAATGTCTTAATGAATTGCATGGACTACGGTGAATGGAAATATCACAAACGAGGAGAAGGAATTTACACCTGTGTCACTGGCTTTTGCAGTAAGGTAGGTGTTGGTTTGGCTGCCGGTATCATCGGGATTGTCACTTCTCTCAGCGGTTATGTCGGAGGAGCTGAGGTTCAAAGTGCCAGTGCTCAAACAGCCATTGTTTCTCTCTATACAATTCTTCCGGCTTTGTTAATGGCGCTGTCCATCGTTGCCATGTACTTCTATAATCTGGATAAAGAGCTGCCAACAGTCCAGAAGGAACTTGCGGAGCGCAGCAGCAGTGGACAAAAGGGCCTCTGATTTTGTTGGTACTGCCTAAAAGATCTCCGGGATGGTATGGGCGACAGAGGAAAAGTCAGCAGCACTCTGACTGCCGCCTATATAGTAGTCACCAGAATGGAAGTATTGGATAGTCATAGGCAGTCCTCCTTAATTTGTTCTGCCTGTATTGTATCGATCCTGCTTATGGATGTCGAACTTGCCGCTTCCATTTTTTTCCGCGTCAAATGGCGTATTATATTCAAAAAGCAATGTATTTGCAATAAATCCCGGCTCAAAAGGCCGGGATTTTATCATGCAGAATATATGGTACTCCTCACTTGGCTCACACATAGGATAGAAAACGGCGTGGAAGCAAATGTGTTCATTTGCCACAGAAACGCATTAAGGACGAAACGGCAGATAAACAAAAGACGGTCCCGAAGAAGGATTTTTTTCAACCAGATTCCCTGCACCGCCCCGTTTTCTGCAAAATTCTCTTGCAAGGTTTCGCACCGCCAACTATAATGTATTTATATATTATAAGTAAAGGCGCATGGCACAGCCGTTTTCCGGGCTTGCCGGGTGCTTTGGATTCCAAACAGAAAGGGGGCCGCCCGATGCCTCGCATTGCCGTGGTGGATGACCAGCCGGATATGCGGCAGCAGCTGTGCAGCATGATTGACCAATACAGCCGCGAGAACAACTGTATGCTGGAAGTTACCACTTTTTCGGACGGTGCCCAGATCATAACCAACTATTGCAAGGGGTTCGACATCATCTTTCTGGATATTGAAATGCCGGAGCTTGGCGGCATGGACGCTGCCGAGCGCATTCGCACGGTGGATCCGGATGTGGTGCTGGTGTTCGTTACCAACATGGCGCAGTACGCTATTCGCGGGTATGAGGTCGACGCCCTGGATTTTGTGCTCAAACCGGTCAATTATTACCAGTTCAGCACCAAGCTGGCCCGCGCTTTGCAGCGGGTGCAGCGCCGCAAAGGCGGGCAGATTGCATTACAGACCGCTGGGAGCGTGCAGCTGCTGAACACCGAGGACATCTACTGGCTGGAAACGCAGGACCGTATGCTGCATTACCATACCTCCACCGGGGTATGGTCCGTGCGTTCCAGCCTGCAAAATGCTGAAAAGCAGCTGGCCCCCTACCACTTTGCCAAATGCAACCAGTGTTACCTTGTCAATCTGCGGTATGTGCGGGCGGTCCAGAACGATATGGTCCAGGTTGGGGAGGACCGGCTGGAGATCAGCCGCCGCCAGCGGGCTGCCTTCCTGGCTGCGGTCGCCGCCTATGTTGGGGGTGCCATGTAATGCTGCCAAATCTCCAACAATTTCTTTCTCTTCTTGTCTGTGGGATACAGCTTTGGGGCGCAGCACTGACCTACTGGCTCCCGCTCCGGCACTCGCCGCACTTTTGGCAGCGGGCGCTGCTTTGCGTGATTCCCTCCATTCCCCTTTCCACATTTTTATTATGGGCGGATCACACGCCTTCCTCGCTGTTCCTGCGGGCGGGGGGGTAT
>ENA-OQKO01000953-OQKO01000953.1-human-gut-metagenome-genome-assembly--contig:-NODE-953-length-21314-cov-4.297258_pt1 | contig 21314 bp, 20 predicted proteins | sample MGYA00242777_ERZ504796 | MGnify/ENA primary metagenome ERZ504796 (study PRJEB26092, sample SAMD00036404) | human gut metagenome | host: Homo sapiens | study: EMG produced TPA metagenomics assembly of... | reverse complement strand
GTGAAAGGACACAGCACTTGGGTGAATCTTGAGTTTAGATCAATGGGCAGAAGATCACAGTCCTGGATACACCGAGTCATGAATCATTTAATGCAATTCGTATGCGTGTATCAAACTCCACAGATAGCGAATTACTTGTTGTTGAAGCAGATGATGGTGTGATGCCACAGAGTGTTGAGGCAATCAGCCATGCGAAAGCAGCGGGTGTTGAGATCATTGTTGCAATCAACAAGATCGATAAACCAAGTGCAAATGTGGAAAGAGTAAAACAGGAACTTTCTGAATATGAACTGATTCCGGAAGACTGGGGTGGAAGTACTATTTTTGTACCGGTATCTGCCCATACAGGAGAGGGAATCGATACACTGCTTGAAATGATCCTTCTTTCTGCAGAGGTACTGGAACTCAAGGCAAATCCGAATCGTGCGGCAAGAGGTCTTGTTATTGAGGCTCAGCTTGATAAAGGTAAGGGACCGGTTGCCACAATTCTTGTACAGAAAGGTACACTTCATGTAGGCGACTTTATTGCAGCAGGCGCATGCAGTGGTAAAGTGCGTGCAATGATGGATGACAGAGGCAGACGTGTCAAAGAAGCAGGTCCTTCTACACCGGTTGAGATCCTTGGCCTCAGTGATGTTCCGAATGCAGGTGAGATCCTGATGGCATTCCCGAGCGATAAGGAAGCCAAGAGCTTTGCAGCTACATTCGTTACTGAAAACAAGAAACATCTACTTGAAGAAACAAAAGGCAAACTTTCTCTGGATAACCTGTTTGATCAGATCCAGGCAAGTGACCTCAAAGAGCTTCCGATCATCGTTAAAGCAGACGTACAGGGTTCTGTAGAGGCTGTTAAACAGAGTCTGACCAAGCTGTCCAATGAAGAAGTTGTTGTTCGTGTGATCCATGGCGGTGTTGGAGCAGTCAATGAGTCTGATGTATCTCTGGCAGCTACATCTAATGCGATCATTATCGGATTCAACGTTCGTCCGGATGCTATGGCAAAACAGCTGGCTGATCAGGAGGGCGTAGATCTTCGTCTTTACAAAGTTATTTATCAGGCAATCGAAGATGTAGAAGCTGCCATGAAGGGTATGCTTGATCCTGTATACGAGGAAAAAGTTATCGGTCATGCAGAGGTTCGTCAGCTGTTCAAAGCTTCAGGTGTCGGTACAATTGCGGGAAGTTATGTTCTGGATGGTATTTTCCAGAGAAACTGCAAGGTACGTATTACACGTGAAGGCGAGCAGGTATTCGAAGGTGAACTTGCTTCTCTGAAGCGCTTCAAGGATGATGTTAAAGAAGTAAAAGCAGGATACGAATGTGGTCTTGTGTTTGACGGATTCAACGATGTGAAAGAAGAAGATAAAGTAGAAGCTTATATCATGGTAGAAGTGCCAAGGTAATTGGAAATACCGAGATAGGAGTGAATCATAAATGAGAAAAAACAGTATTAAGAATACGAGGATCAATGGTGAAGTTCAGAAAGAACTCAGTACGATCATCAGAAATGAAGTCAAAGATCCTCGCATTCATCCAATGACTTCAGTCATGGCTGTGGAAGTTGCGCCTGATCTTAAGACCTGCAAGGCATTTATCAGTGTCCTGGGCAACAAAGAAGCAAAGGACGCAACGATCCAGGGCCTGAATAAGGCAGAGGGATATATCAGAAGACAACTTGCAAAAAATCTCAATCTGAGAAATACACCGGAGATACGTTTCATTCTTGATGAATCGATTGAGTATGGTGTGAATATGTCAAAACTGATTGATGATGTTGCCAGAAGAGATGCTTCTTTAGGGAAGACTGAGGAAGAGTAAGAGGTGTGTTCATGAAAAATATAGCAGAAGTACTGGAAGGTGTGAAAACTGTCGGAATCGGTGGACATATCCGTCCGGATGGCGACTGTGTCGGCTCCTGTATGGCTCTGTATCTGTATATCAGAAAATATTTTCCGGATATTGATGTGAATGTTTATCTGGACCATCCGAAGCCGATCTTCGGACATATTGAATCTATCGATGAAATAAAAACAGAAGTGGAAGAAGAAAGAATCTTCGATCTTTTTATTACCTGTGATGTAAGTGCCAGAGACCGTCTGGCGCTTGCTGACAATCTGTTTGAGCATGCAAAGAAAACAGTATGCATCGATCATCATGTGAGCAATTCGGGATTTGCAGATGTGAATCATATCCGTGGAGAGGTTAGCTCCTGCTGTGAAGTACTGTATGGAATTCTGGATCCGGATAAAGTGGATCTTGCGGTTGCAACGGCTGTTTATACAGGAATGATCCATGATACAGGCGTTTTTCAGTATTCTTCTACATCACCGGAAACAATGAGGATTGCAGGAGAACTGATGAAGACGGGAATCCCGTTCAGCAGGATCATAGATGAATCTTTTTATCAGAAAACATATATCCAGAATCAGGTTATGGGAAGAGTTCTTGCAGAAAGTATTCTTCTTCAGAACGGTACATGCATCATCGGATATCTTCGAAAGAAAGATATGGATTTTTATGGCGTGACAGGAAGCGATCTGGATGGCATTGTCAGTCAGCTCCGACTTACCCGAGGCGTGGAAGTAGCAATCTTTATTTATGAGCTGGAGACACAGTCATTCAAAGTATCCCTTCGCTCCAATGGCAGGGTAGATGTGAGCAAGGTGGCAGTCTTCTTTGGAGGCGGTGGACACACCAGAGCAGCGGGCTGTGACCTGCAGGGCTCTATGTATGATGTGATCAATAATATTACAGCAGAAATTGAAAAACAGCTGACAGAAGAGGAGAACGCATAATGGATGGCGTATTGAATATCCGTAAGGAAAAAGGATATACTTCTTTTGATGTTGTTGCAAAACTCCGTGGAATCCTTCATATGAAGAAAATCGGACATACCGGGACACTGGATCCGGAAGCAGAAGGTGTGCTTCCGGTCGTTCTCGGAAAGGCAACGAAGCTGGTTGATCTTCTGACGGAAAAACAGAAAACATACGAGGCACTTCTTCATCTGGGGCTGGAAACAGATACCCAGGATATGACAGGAACGGTTCTTGAAGAAAAGCCTGTCGAAGTAACAGAAGAAGAGGTACGTACGGTGATCAGGAGTTTCCTGGGGGAACAGCAGCAGATTCCACCGATGTATTCTGCTCTGAAAGTAGACGGGAAGAAACTCTATGAACTGGCCCGTGAAGGTAAGACAGTAGAGCGAAAGCCGCGTGCTGTACAGTTTTATGAGATTGAGATTAAAAAGATAGAGCTTCCATATGTGCGATTTTCTGGTACGTGTAGTAAGGGAACATATTGCCGTACATTATGTCATGACATCGGACAGAAACTCGGATGTGGCGGCTGTATGGAAGAATTGCTCCGCACCAGATCCGGAAATTTTGTCTGGGAAGACAGTATGACACTTGCGCAGGTTGAGGAAGCGGTAAGAAATGGTACAATTGGAGACCGGGTGATCAGTATCGGGCAGGTCCTGAAGGATTATCCGGAAATTTTTTGTACACGGGAAGGCGACCGCCTTCTGGAAAATGGAAATGCGCTTGCTGAGAGATTTGTCAGAGGAGAGCACAAAGAAGGCTGGGTGCGTATGTGTGACAGCCAGGGTGGATTCAAGGGAATTTACCAGTGGGATGAGGTGAAAAAACGCTATCAGCCACAGAAAATGTTTTTATAGGCTCCGGGTGAGCTATAAAAGTCAGGAGTAACAGCACAATATGGAATACGTAAAGATTGAAGGACAGTTTCCAAAGTTCAGCCACTGTGCGGTAACACTTGGAAAATTCGATGGAATCCATCGTGGTCACAGGAAACTGATTCAGACGATCCTGAACAGAAAAAAAGAATATGGAGAACTGGCAGTGGTCATGGCGTTTGTTTCCGACAGACAGACGATCCTTACTTCAGAAGAACGTCGTATACTTCTGGAAAAAATGGGCGTGGACATACTGTTGGAATGTCCTCTGAATGATCAGATAAAGCATATGAAAGCAGATGTTTTTATCCGACAGATACTCAAAGGGGATCTTCAGGCTTCCTGTGTGGTTGTGGGAGAAGATTTCCGTTTTGGTCATGAGCGCAAGGGATCTCCGGAGCTTCTGGAAAAATATGGAGAAAAATACGATTACGAAACAATTGTGATCGCAAAAGAAATGGATGGCAACCGTAAGATCAGCAGTACTTATATCCGTGAAGAACTGAAAAAAGGAAATATGGAAAAGATTGCAGATCTTCTGGGAAGTCCGTTTTTTACGGCAGGTGTCATTGAACATGGAAGAGGAATGGGGCATCGGGATTTTTTTCCAACAGCGAATATCATTCCACCGAAGTCGAAGCTGATGCCTCCGAATGGGGTATATGTGACAGTATCGCATCTTGAGGATGGAGATTATCCGGGAATCACGAATGTGGGATATAAACCAACAGTCGGAGAGAATTTCCTTGGAGTAGAAACAAATCTGTTTGACTGTGATCTGGATCTTTATGGGCAGAAATGTAGAGTTGATTTTTATAAATATATTCGTCCGGAACAGAAGTTCACTTCTTTTGAGGCTCTGAAGGCACAGATCCGCAGAGATATTGAGTCCGGAAAGAACTGGTTTCAGGAAGAAAAAGAGCTGGTAAAAACTTTATCATTCGGTAAAAAATAGTTGTTTACAATGCTGCATGTTTTATGCTATACTAGTCGAGGTGTAATTCAGCCCATATTCAGAGATTGGAATCTCCAACCGTTTCTTAATATGTGGCGGTTCATTAATTATTATATTTAAGGAGGAAATCACAATGATTTCAAAAGAAAAAAAACAGGCGATCATGAAAGAATATGCAAGATGCGAGGGTGACACAGGATCACCGGAAGTACAGGTTGCAGTTCTTACAGCAAGAATTCAGGAACTGACAGAGCATTTACAGACACATCACAAAGATCATCATTCCAGACGTGGTCTGCTGAAAATGGTTGGTCAGAGACGTGGACTTCTGGCATACCTGAAGAAAACAGACATCGAAAGATACCGTGCACTGATTGAAAAATTAGGTTTAAGAAAATAATTAGTATGCGGACGGGGCGGATAACCATCCGCCCCATTTTTACATGTTGCAGTTTTATAGGTTTATAGCGACAGGAAAAAAGAAGTTATTTCCGAGACTACTGAAAAGTCCATTGATTGCAATGGCTTTTTCAGTTGTTTCGGGCTTCTGAATGACCTGGTTGCTGTGAACAGTAATAATCAACACAGAATTTAAAGGAGAAAAAATATGTACAAAAGTTATTCTATGGAATTAGCCGGCAGAACACTGACTGTAGATATTGGTCGTGTTGCAAAGCAGGCAAATGGTGCAGCCCTGATGCATTATGGTGACACAACTGTACTTTCCACAGCAACAGCATCCAAAGAGCCAAGAGAAGGAATCGATTTCTTCCCCCTGAGCGTTGAATACGAAGAAAAAATGTATGCCGTAGGCAAAATCCCGGGAGGATTCAACAAGAGAGAAGGAAAGGCAAGTGAGCATGCAATCCTGACTTCCCGTGTTATTGACCGTCCGATGCGTCCTCTGTTCCCGAAGGATTACAGAAATGATGTAACTCTGGTCAACATGGTTATGTCTGTAGATCCGGAATGCAATCCGGAGATTCCGGCTATGCTTGGTTCCTCTATTGCAACCTGCATTTCTGATATTCCGTTTGACGGACCGTGTGCAACTACACAGGTAGGTCTGATTGACGGTGAATTCGTTATCAACCCGTCTCTGGCTCAGAAAGAACTTTCTGATCTTCAGCTGACAGTTGCTTCCACAAGAGAAAAAGTCATCATGATCGAAGCCGGTGCAAATGAAGTTCCGGAAGATACTATGATTGAAGCAATCTATAAGGCACATGATGTAAACCAGGAGATCATCCGTTTTATCGACAAGATCGTAGCTGAATGTGGTAAAGAAAAACATCTGTATGCTTCCTGTGCAGTTCCGGAAGAACTGTTTGAAGCAATTAAGAAGATCGTGCCTCCGGAAGAAATGGAAGAAGCTGTTTTTACAGATGACAAGCAGACAAGAGAAGAAAATATCCGTGAGATCACAGCAAGACTTCAGGATGCATTTGCAGATAATGAAGAATGGCTGGCTGTTCTTGGCGAAGCCGTATATCAGTATCAGAAGAAGACTGTTCGTAAGATGATCCTCAAAGATCACAAACGTCCGGATGGACGTCAGATCACGCAGATTCGTCCTCTGGCTGCAGAAGTTGATATCATCCCGAGAGTACATGGATCTGCCATGTTTACACGTGGACAGACTCAGATCTGCACAATGACAACTCTGGCTCCTCTTTCTGAGGCTCAGAGAATTGACGGACTTGATGAGTTTGAAACATCCAAGAGATATATGCATCATTACAACTTCCCGTCTTATTCTGTAGGTGAGACAAAACCATCCAGAGGACCGGGACGTCGTGAGATCGGTCATGGTGCACTTGCAGAGAGAGCTCTTGTTCCAGTACTTCCGTCAGCAGAAGAGTTCCCATATGCAATCCGTACAGTATCTGAGACTTTTGAATCCAATGGTTCCACTTCTCAGGCAAGTATCTGTGCATCTACGATGTCTCTGATGGCAGCAGGTGTGCCGATCCGTAAACCGGTAGCAGGTATTTCCTGTGGTCTGGTAACAGGCGCTACAGATGATGACTACATCGTTCTGACAGATATTCAGGGCCTGGAAGATTTCTTTGGAGATATGGACTTTAAGGTTGCAGGTACACATGATGGTATCACTGCAATTCAGATGGATATCAAGATTCATGGTCTGACAAGACAGATCGTAGAAGAAGCTATCCGCAGAACAAAAGAAGCAAGAGAATATATTCTTACAGAAGTTATGGAGAAATGCATTGCAGCTCCTCGTGATCATGTCAACAAATATGCGCCGAAGATCGTACAGATTCAGATCGACCCTCAGAAAATCGGTGATGTAGTCGGACAGAGAGGAAAAACGATCAATGCAATCATCGAACGTACAGGGGTTCAGATCGACATCACAGATGAAGGTGCAGTATCTATCTGTGGCATTGACCAGCATGGTATGGATGAAGCAAAGAAAATGATCAAAACAATTGCAACTGATTTTGAAGCAGGACAGATCTTTGAAGGTACAGTTGTCAGCATTAAAGAATTTGGTGCATTTGTTGAGTTTGCTCCTGGCAAAGAAGGAATGGTTCATATTTCCAAGATCAGTGATCACAGAATCAATCGTGTAGAAGATGTTCTGACACTTGGCGATAAGGTAAAAGTTATCTGCATGGGTAAAGACAAGATGGGAAGAATGAGCTTCAGTATTAAGGATGTACCGGAAGAAGCATAACTATGAGATATCATAATATAACCAAGGATGATATGCTGAACGGAGACGGACTTCGGGTAGTACTCTGGGTTGCCGGCTGCAATCACTGCTGTCGGGAATGCCAGAATCCGATCACCTGGGATCCAAACGGAGGCCTTCCGTTTACGGAAGCAGAAGAAGCAGAGATCTTTACAGAACTGGATAAGGATTATATCGGCGGCATCACTTTTTCGGGAGGTGATCCGCTGCATCCATCCAATATTTCTACGGTTACTGCTTTCGCAAAAAAAATTCGTGAGAAATATCCAAATAAGACGATCTGGCTGTATACAGGTTCCTTATGGGAAGAAATCTGTAATGAAGAGATTGTACAGTATTTGGATGTCTGTGTGGACGGTGAATTTCAGATTGATAAAAGAGATACTTCTCTTCGCTGGAAGGGCTCATCCAATCAGCGTGTGATAGATGTTCCTTCTACACTTCGTGAAGGCAAAGTCGTTCTGCATTGTGATAATTAAAGAGCAGGAACAGGCGAATAAACAGGAGGCAGCATGAAACGAATTGCAAAATTTCATAAAGTAAGTCCGGAGCAGTTTGCAAAGGACTGGAAAGATACATTCCCGGCAGCGGATGATAAAGAAATACAGGACACTTATGAGAAAATTTCTCTTCCTGTAAGGGCAACAGCCGGAAGTGCAGGATATGATTTCTTTGCACCTGCGGATATTGTACTGAATCCGGGTGAAACAGCCAAGATTCCAACGGGAGTCCGTGTGGAAATGGAGCAGGACTGGGTATTGAAATGCTACCCGAGAAGTGGACTGGGATTTAAATTCCGTCTGCAGCTGAATAACACAGTAGGTATCATTGACAGTGATTATTTTTATTCTGATAATGAAGGTCATATCTTTGCGAAGATTACCAATGACAGTAATGAAGGTAAAACTGTGAATATTCAGGCCGGAACAGGTTTTATGCAGGGGATTTTTGTTGAGTATGGTATTACTGTAGATGATGAAGCTACCGGAGTCCGTAATGGCGGATTTGGAAGTACTACCGAGAAAAAATAAGAATTAGTAATTGTTATAGAGATAAAATAAGCAAAATGAAATGGAGATTCAGGCCGATGTGGCTTAAATCTCCATTTTGTTTTGCTTATTTTGCAGAAAAATTTTGTTGTTTATGGAAATCTTTATTCCAGAGGTTCTCCGGCGGCTTCTGCCTTACGTGCATTGTCAAGAACAACGTCAAAAGCCTCTGCAGCTTTTGCATATTCATCATCACTTTCGATGTTGGCAAGAATTGGATCTCCTGTTTCTGTACGGGAGAATTTATAAAGATATACCTCTCCATTCTGATTCTGGCCATTTTCGTCCAGCGGCAACAGCGCAATGTATTCCTGCTTTTCTACTGGAAATACGGTCAGAATTGCACATTCGATCTCAGTGTCATCGTCCAGCGTCAGTGTAATGGTGTTGTGACTTTCCGGAGAAGTGTTTCCGCAGTCCAGTCCGCAGGAAGCACAGTCGCTGGGTGCACAGGTTCCGTTTTTGAATTCATCACTCATTTGATAATCCTCACTTTGTATTCGTTGTCATTCCATTTTAACAGATAACAGCAGTGAATACAACGAAAAAGCTCGAAAATAAAAAAATGTGTTTAAACTGATTCATGAATCATGTATAATAGAAATATCAGACATTTGATCGATTTGAAGGAGTAAATGAGACAATGAAATGTATTTCATGGAATGTAAATGGAATCAGAGCCTGTATCACAAAAGGATTTGAAGATAGATTTAGAGAACTGGATGCGGACATTTTCTGCCTTCAGGAGACGAAATGCCAGCAGGGTCAGGTGGAACTGGAACTTCCGGGCTATCATCAGTACTGGAATTATGCAAACAGACGTGGCTATTCAGGAACTGCGGTATTTACAAAGAAAGAGCCGATCTCTGTGAAAAATGGTATCGGAATTGAAGAACATGATAAGGAAGGACGTGTGATCACACTGGAATTTAAGGAGTTTTATTTTGTAACTGTGTATACTCCAAATTCTCAGAGTGAATTAAGACGTCTGGAGTACCGTATGGAATGGGAACGGGATTTTCTTGCATATCTTCTGAAATTACAGGAGAGCAAGCCGGTGATCTGTTGTGGTGATCTGAATGTGGCACATGAGGAGATTGATTTAAAAAATCCAAAAACAAACCGAAAGAATGCCGGATTTACAGACGAGGAACGTGCATGTTTTACAAAAGTGCTTGAGAGTGGATTTATAGATACATTCCGCTACTTTTATCCGGATAAAGAGGGAATTTATTCCTGGTGGTCCTATCGGTTTAAAGCACGTGAAAAGAATGCCGGATGGAGGATTGATTATTTTATAACTTCTCCATCTTTGAAAGAAAAGCTGCAGGGAGCAGCAATTCACACGGAAATCATGGGATCAGACCATTGTCCGATCGAATTGGATATTGATTTGAAGTAAATACAAAAGTTACAAGGAGAACCGGAAATGGAAAAACAGAACAGAATACGTGCATACAAGGGAGATCCTGTAAATCCTGGTGTCAGTAGGAAAACCACAGGAATAAATTTTGCAGTGGAGATCCCCTGTGGCATATCCGCGTCACTGGTGTTATATCGCAAGGGTGCTGCGCTGCCGGAGGTGGAAATTCCTTTTACAGAAGAACACCGGACAGGCAGAATGTGCGCAATACTGATATCTGGATTAAAACCAGATAAATATGAATATAATTTCCGGGCGGCCGGAAAAATCATGCAGGACCCTTTTGCCAGGGTAATACGCGGACGTGAGAAATTTGGAGCACCGGTATCAGAGGATGAACATGCTGTACGCTGTGGGTTCCTTTCGGAAAAAGAGTATGACTGGAAGGAAGATACTGCACCGCAAATCCCATATAATGAAATGATCTTATACAAAGTTCATGTACGTGGATACACAAAGCAGGCGAAACTTTCGCATAGAAAAAAAGGTACTTTTGCAGGACTTGTGGAGATGATTCCTTATTGGAAAGAGATGGGAATCAATGCAATTGAACTGATGCCGGCATATGAGTTTCAGGAATGTACACGCAAAGAGACGGTGGGCAGTATGGCAGTCCGTTCAAAAAAAGATGACAGGATAAATTATTGGGGATATGCACAGGGATTTTATTTTGCGCCGAAAGCATCTTACTGTGCGACCAGGGAACCGGATCGGGAGTTTCGTGATATGGTCCATGCACTGCATCAGGCAGGAATCGAGTGTATCATGGAGATGTATTTCCCGGAGAATACGCCGTCATTGCAGGTAGTGCGTTCCCTCTGGATGTGGAAACTGTTTTATCATGTGGATGGATTTCATCTTATGGGAGATGGCGTTCATCAGAAAGTCCTTGAACAGGATCCGATTCTTTATGGGACAAAGAAAATGTTTTCTGAGATCGCGGGCAATGCAGATACGGAAAATATGCTTGCAGAATATAATGCAGGATTTAAGCAGGATATGAGAAGATTTCTTAAGAGTGATGAAGGCATGATCTCAGGGGCAGAATTTCATGTGCGAAGGAATACGGGCTCTTTTGGAACTATCAATTATATGGCAAATCAGGATGGGTTTACGCTGTATGATACAGTGGCATATAATTATCGCCATAACGAAGCGAATGGCGAGGACAACCGTGATGGCAGTGAATTTAATTATTCCTGGAACTGTGGCATTGAGGGAGCAACACGCAAACAGGCAATTCGCAAAATGCGTGAGCAGCAGATGAGGAATGCGTTTCTGATGCTGCTTTTGAGTCAGGGGACGCCAATGATCTATGGTGGTGATGAATTTGCCAATTCACAGGCGGGAAACAACAATGCATGGTGTCAGGATAATGCAGTAGGATGGACGGACTGGAAAAATGCGAAGAAGCAGGAGAATCTTTCCACTTTTGTAAAGGAAGCAATTGCTTTCCGAAAAAAACATCCAATCCTTCATATGCCACAGGAAATGCGTGGAGTGGATTACATGGCGAAGGGATTTCCGGATATTTCTGTACATGGGGAACGTGCATGGTTTCTTAACCGTGATAATACCAGCCGCCTTCTGGGCGTGATGTACTGCGGCTCTTATGCAGAGAATGAAAATGGAAATGCAGATGATTTTATTTATATAGGAATGAATTTTCACTGGGAAAAACGAAATATTGCACTTCCGAACCTTCCTGACGGACTGGGTTGGAAAAAGGTTGCGGATACTTCCGGGCAGACACCAGAGCAGTGGTTTGGAGAATATGAAGAAACATATAAAAAATCAATTAAGATCAATCCACGTACGATCGTGGTACTGATCGCAAAGCGGGAGGAATCAGGGCATGCATCCATGGCTGCACTTCAAGACAATAACGAGGCATAAACTGCTGGTAATGAAATATTGTTTTCGCATAGGACTTTACAAACAGGGCCTGCTTCATGACCTGTCAAAATATTCACCGACAGAATTTCTGGTTGGCTGTAAATACTATCAGGGGACGAGAAGCCCGAATAATGCAGAGAGAGAAGACATTGGAGTATCAACTTCATGGCTCCATCACAAAGGGAGAAATAAACATCATTTTGAGCATTGGGTAGATTATTCTGTAAATGATGGTGAGCATGTGATCATGGGAGCGCAGATGCCGCGCAAATATGTGGCAGAAATGGTCATGGACCGGATCAGTGCATCCAGGAACTATCTTGGGGATGCGTACAATGACAGCCAGCCATTGGAGTATTTTCTGAAGAGTAAGGAAAAACTTTGGTTTATTCATCCTCAGACCAATAAAGAACTGGAAGCACTTCTCAGGATTTTGAATGATCATGGTGAAGAAAAGCTGCTTCATTATATTAAATATAGATACCTGAAGGGTGAGACCAGAAAGATTCGTTATTGAAATAAGAGAAATGAGCAAAAGCCGTTATCTTGTGTTAGAGATATTCTGACAGGATAATGGCTTTTTATAATTTTGAGAGTGAAATGTGAAATAAAGAAATGATATGAATAAACAATGCAGATAAACAGTATATAACAGTTGACAACAGTGATACACTGTTATATACTGTTTGTAGAAGGAGGGATGAAGTTGAACCTTATTATAAATCATACTTCCATGGAACCGATCTATGAGCAGATCGTAGCACAGATCAAGGCAGAAGTGATTGAAGGAAGAATGACGGCCGGAGATGCACTTCCTTCGGTACGTGCACTTTCCAGAGAACTGAAGATAAGTGCTCTTACAGTAAAAAAAGCCTATGACAATCTGGAAGAAGAAGGATTGGTTGTGACTGTCCATGGAAAGGGAAGCTTTATTGCGGCAGCAAATCAGGAGCTTCTGATGGAAGAGCGGCGCAAGGAATTGGAGAAAGAACTGGAAGCTGCTGTACAGAAAGCCCGTACCGGGGGATTGACGGTGAAAGAAATCCGGGAGTCATTTGAGATCATAATGGAGGATGAGGTATGTTAGTACAACTGGATCGTATGAAGAAAGAATATGATGGATTTTCACTGGAACTGAATATGGAGATTCCAGAGAATCAGGTGACCGGATTGATCGGGGCGAATGGAGCGGGAAAGAGTACGACATTTAAACTGATGCTTGGACTTATCCGTCCGGATGAAGGAAATGTGGAGATATTTGGAAGAAATGCTGCGGAAATGGGTGCAGAGGATAAACAGAAGATTGGAGCCGCATTCTCCGACAGCGGATTTTCCGAATATTTGAAAGTACAGCAGCTTATTCCAATCATGAGCCGTTTCTATCCGGATTTTCAGGAAGAAGAGTTTCGTGGAAGATGTGAGAGATTTAAGATTCCGCTGAATAAACAGATCAAGGAGTTTTCTACCGGAATGAAAGCAAAGCTGAATGTACTTCTTGCACTCAGCCACGACAGCAGATTACTGATTCTTGACGAGCCAACGGCGGGGCTGGATGTGGTTGCAAGAGAAGAAATCCTTGATCTGCTGCGGGAATATATGGAGATTCCGGGACGATCTATTGTGATCAGTTCTCATATTTCCGGTGATCTGGAACATTTCTGTGATGACCTGTATATGATCCATGAAGGCAAAATCGTCCTTCACGAAGAAACGGACCGTATTCTTGAGGAATATGGATTCCTCAAGGTATCAGAGCAGGAATACGAAGCCCTTGACAAAGAATATCTTCTGCGTGTGAGAAAAGAGTCCTTCGGCTATAGCTGTCTGACAAATCAGAAGAATTATTATCTGGAAAATTATCCGGGGATCATAGTCGAAAAAGGAAGTGTAGATGAAGTCATTTCCATGCTGGTGAAGGGAGAACTGTTATGAGGGGATTATTGATGAAGGATCTGGAATTGATTAAAATAAATATGAGAATATATCTGGCAGTTTTTCTGATAGGCCTTATTTATCTGGTTGCACATGAGAACGGAAGTACATTTTTTGTAGCTTATGCGATCTTTGTGAGTATTGGTGTCTCTGTTGGAACAATTTCCTATGATGGTTACCATCATGGAATGAAATTTCTAATGACATTGCCGGTCACAAAAAAGCAATATGTACAGTCAAAGTATCTGCTCAGCTTTGGTTTTGCAGTACTGGTCAGTGTTATCAGCCTGCTTTTGGGGATGATAAGAATACAGATTTCCGGAAAACAGGAAGCAGAGGACCTTTTGATAAGTGCAGGCACTGCACTCGTTATTTCCTGTATAATACTTTGCGGAATGATTCCGCTTCGCTTGAAATACGAAGCCGAGAAAAGCAGGATTGTTATGGTGGCGGCGGTAGCAGTAATCTTTCTGGTGGCTGCTGTATGTAAGGAACTATATGATGTGTATCAGAAGAGTTTTGGGAAAGGTTTGCAGTTTCTGGATACCCTTTCCGGATGGCAGATAGCGGTTGGGCTGATTGTAGTTATGATGATTTGTCTGGCCGTGTCCGTGAAGGTCAGCGAGAGGATTATGGAGAAGAAGGAGTTTTGAGACACTATAAACATTGATTTTTGGATACTTTAGAAGAAAAACTAATTCCGCTCTTAAAATAATTAACTGGAACATTTCGTTTAAATGCGTTATCCTGTAAAAAGAGAATTTATATCTGTGATATATAAGAAACAGGAGGATCGCTTATGGAAAAAAATCAGATTTTTATAAAAACTGGTACAAAATACAAAAAAATGACCAGGGAACTTCTGGAAGAGAGCAATCTCGCAGAACTGATTGGTGATAAGAATAAAATGGTAGGTATCAAACCTAATCTGGTATCCCCATCAGATCCGGCAAATGGAGGAACAACACATCCGGAAATCGTGGCGGGAATCCTGGAATATCTGAAAGAAAACGGTTTCAAAAACAGTATGATCCTCGAGGGTTCCTGGGTAGGCGACCGTACTGCAGATGCATTCGAAGTGTGCGGTTACCGGCAGCTTTGTGAGGACTATGATGTGGAGTTTTATGATACGCAGAAAGACAAAAGCTATACAAAAGACTGTTACGGTCTGGAACTGAAAATCTGTGAGAGCGTGAAAAAAGTAGATTTCCTGATCAATGTGCCAGTCATGAAAGGACATTGTCAGACAAAGATTACCTGTGCCCTTAAGAATATGAAGGGATTGATTCCGAACACAGAAAAACGCCATTTTCACTCTATGGGACTACACAAACCGATCGCGCACTTAAATGTTGGTATCCATCAGGATTTTATTGTAGTTGACAATATTTGTGGTGACCTGGATTTTGAGGATGGTGGAAATCCGGTGGTGATGAACCGTATCTGGACTGCCATGGACCCGGTGCTGGTAGATGCGTATGTCTGTCAGCAGCTCCATTACAAAGTATCTGATGTTCCATATGTAAAACTTGCGAGTGAGCTTGGTGTAGGTTGTTCAGATATTACTAAAGCAGATATTCGTGTACTGGGAGAAGACATTCAGCAGAACATTCCAGAGAGACGAAAAGTGGTAGAAGTGGCAGATGCGGTAGAAGAAGTTGATTCCTGCAGCGCATGTTATGGCTATCTCATCCCGGCACTCGATATGCTGAAACAGGAGGGACTCCTCGAAAAACTACACGAAAAAATATGTATCGGCCAGGGATATAGAGGAAAGACAGGTGAACTCGGCGTCGGTAACTGCACCAGAAACTTCAAACACCACGCAGAAGGCTGTCCACCAACCGAAAACCAGATCTACGAATTCCTGAAAGAATATATCTCTAAATAAAACAAGTGGGGGAATGTGCGTTCCCCCACTTTGCTATTTCTTCGCAGCGGCCTCCTTGATAATCTGTATAATTGCATCCTGGCTGAATTTACTGCTGTCGATACACAGATCGTACTGTCCCATGTCCATCCATTTCTGATCGGTAAAGAATTCATAATAAGCACGACGTTCTTTATCCATCCTTTTTACCAGTTTCCGTGCACTCTTTTCTTCACGGTCAAGACGTTCCATGATGGTTTTTACACGCGTTTCAAATGGCGCATAGATAAAAATATGGAGTGTATCATCGCCTGTCAGAATGTGATTTGCACACCGGCCGACAATGACACAATCTTCTCTGTCACTCAGCGAAAGAATGATCTCTCTTTGAATACCAAAAAGAACGTCATTCATCGGAATAGGGTAGCGATCGACCCCAATCTGAAGTTCGTTGTCAATTGGAAATCCCCACGGGCTCGGACGCTTTTCATCAACTTCTGCAAACTGATCGAGAGGAACATTTTTCTTATTGCTGGCCATTTCGATCAGTTCCCTGTCATAAAAACCAATTCCCATTTCATTAGCAAGGGTTTTTCCGATGATTCGTCCATTGCTTCCATACATACGATTGATTGTGATAATACGTTTATTCATACAGGTTCCTCCTCTCGAAATATACATTTTTTATTTGTCTCTATCATAGTACAATTTTTGGATAATTTCAATAAAAATATTAAATAAAATAAAAATAATATATATAATATTAACATATCAATCGAGGCACTTCGTTATACAGGATAAAATATAGTTTCTGTCGAGAAAGAACACTTACAGTGGAAAACGGTCGAACGAATTTTCTTGACTGAAAAGATGGCAAAAAGCTATAATATTCCTGTCAGTAAAAACAGTACTGGAAAAAATTACTTGACATATCTACGCATATTAAATATAATTTGCTTATGCATTACAGAAATGTTACAAAAAAATAAATTATAAAAAAGACATAATGAAAATGCAAGGAATGTTTAAGTATGAGAAAAACAAGATTGACAGGAACCCATAACGATAAGGATAAAAGCGGCAGAGAACACAATTCGTCTTTTCATAGCTTTGTTTCTCTGAGTGTCTGTGCTCTGACAGTGATCGCCGTAACAGGTGGATGCAAGCTGGCAGGAACTGAGAAACATAAAGTATATGCCGCTTCAGAGAACGAAAGCAGCAGCCTGTACAGTGAAGATGTGGATTATGACCTTCCGTCAGGGATTGCGGGTGTGGTTTCCGGAGTCAATGCAACGCCGGCAGCAGGTTCGACCGTAAACCGTATCGGAATTTCCTGCGATGACGTAATTGTTGGTCAGCGTGTGCGAAAAGTTACAAGCAGTGCCGTAGAAATGAATGTCAGTGAATCTATGGCGACGACTGTGGATACATTTGATGCAAAAGTTGTTTCTGCATCGTCTTCCGCAAAACTGATGTCGGATGAGGATTATGAGAATCTTCTTCAGATTGTAGAGGCAGAAGCGGGCACAGAAGATCTGAAGGGAAGGATCCTGGTTGCAAATGTTATCATGAATCGTGTGAAATATCCGGAATTTCCGGACAATGCAACAGATGTTATCTGGCAGTACATAGATGGTGTGGCACAGTTTTCTCCGATCGCGGATGGAAGGATTTCGGAAGTAGTTCCGTCGGATGAGACGAAAGAAGCAGTGAAACAGGCACTGGAAGGCGTGGATTATTCAGATGGAGCACTGTTCTTTATCCAGAGATCTGCGGCAGCGAAGAATAATATTCAGTGGTTTGACAAAAATCTTAAAAAATTATTCAAGCACGGTGTACATGAATTTTACACTTATCCGGAGGCTGCACAACAGTAGCAGATGTAAGCAACTTCAAAATTATGTTATTGTTTAGATATTTATAAAGGGCCCGAAGGATCAGAAAGTTCCTTCGGGATTTTTGTATAATTGGGTATGGAATTTTACACGGTAACGTGGTATACTATGACGCAAAATGGTGACTGCAGACAAAATGTGAGTAAAACCTAAGAAAACCCCAAGAAAGGAAGGAAGGATACATGCAGGTATTATATAAAAGCACAAGAGGAAAAGGTGAGACAGTAACTGCTTCCATGGCAATTTTAAAAGGACTTTCTGAAGATGGAGGACTGTTTGTCCCGACTGAGATTCCGAAGCTGGATGTGCCGGTAGAGAAGCTTGCACAGATGACATATCAGGAGACTGCATATGAAGTTATGAGTCGTTTCCTTACAGATTTTACAGAAGATGAACTGAAAAACTGTATTGCGAATGCATATGATGAAAAATTTGACACAAAAGAGATTGCACCGCTTCATGAGGCAGATGGAGAATATTTCCTGGAACTTTTCCACGGCGCAACGATTGCATTCAAGGATATGGCACTTTCTATCCTTCCACATCTGATGACGACGGCAGCCAGAAAGAATCAGGTCAGCAATGACATTGTGATTCTTACTGCTACATCCGGAGATACAGGTAAAGCTGCTCTGGCAGGTTTTGCAGATGTACCGGGTACAAAGATCATCGTATTCTATCCGAAACACGGAGTAAGTCCGATTCAGGAAAAACAGATGGTTACACAGAAAGGTGATAATACTTATGTAGTAGGAATCACAGGAAACTTCGATGATGCCCAGACAGCAGTTAAGAAAATGTTCAATGATCGTGAACTGTCCGCAGAACTTAATGAGGCGGGCTTCCAGTTTTCATCTGCAAACTCTATCAATATCGGAAGACTGGTGCCACAGATCGTATATTACGTATACGCATATTCAAGACTTGTTGGAAATGGAACAGTTAAAGCCGGTGAAAAGATCAATGTAGTTGTACCGACAGGAAACTTTGGTAATATTCTTGCAGCATATTATGCAAAACAGATGGGAATTCCAATCAATAAACTGATCTGTGCGTCCAATGAGAATAAAGTTCTGTTTGACTTCTTCCGTACAGGAACCTACGACAGAAAGAGAGATTTTATTCTGACAACTTCTCCATCCATGGATATTCTGATCTCCAGCAATCTGGAACGTCTGATCTATCGTCTTACTGGTGAAGATGCACAGAAATGTGCAGAACTGATGCAGGCTTTAAGTGATGGCGGAGAATATACGATCACAGAGGATATGAAAAAAGGTCTTGCTGATTTCTATGGTAATTACTGCAGTGAAGAGGAAACAAATGAAGCTATTCATGCAACATACAAGAGCAGTGATTATGTGATCGATCCTCATACGGCGGTTGCGGCAGGTGTTTATAAGAAATATCTTGCAGATACGGATGACCATACGCCAACCGTAATTGCATCTACAGCAAGTCCGTACAAATTTACGAGAAGTGTCATGGATGCAGTTGCAGAAAATACAGAAGATATGGATGATTTTGCACTGGCAGACAGACTTTCAGAAATTTCTGGTGTTAAAGTGCCGAAGGCAGTAGAAGAAATCCGTACAGCACCGGTACTGCATGATACGGTTGTTGATGCCCCGGATATGCCGGACACTGTAAAGAAAATTCTCGGAATCAAATGATTTATAAACAGTAACCGTAAATTTGCAGTTACTGTTTACAGGTAGTATCTGATCAAGTTGCTGTGAACGAAGTGAACAGTAACTTGATATTTTTTCCAGTATTATGTATTGAAAAATCACATACAATAGAGTAAAATAAAAATAGAAAAAACATACGGGATAACTCCTGGAATGTGCGAGGCCCCTTCATAATTTGAACCTACATTGACAAATAGGGAATCCTATCATCGCTGCAGTGATGTCAGACCTCTCGTTGTGGTAGGCAGATCTGTAGTTGCGGATACCCAACCTGGCTGCGGCTAGGCGTCAAATGGAAGGGAACGGCATTCCGGGACCTGTAAAAAAAGAAATGAGTCATAGAGATATGGCTCTTTTTTTGAAGGAATATAAGAGTTCAGGTATTGGAGGAAGAAACATGGTAACACAGAGAACATTTGGTACATTGCCATCGGGGGAAGAAGTTCAGATCTATCATCTGGAAAACAAATCAGGGGCGTTCGCAGAGGTTCTGCAGTTTGGTGCAATTCTTGTAAAGCTTTGCGTGCCGGACAGAGACGGCAGACTTACAGACGTTGTTTTGGGATATGATGATCTGGCTGGATATGAGGTCAATGGATGCTTTTTCGGGGCAACGATCGGAAGAAGCGGAAACCGCATTGCACAGTCCAGATTTACACTTGACGGTAAGGAAATAGTCCTGACACCGAATGAGGGGGCGAACAATCTTCACAGCGGTCCGGATGGATTTGAGAAAAAAATGTGGACAGCTTCAGAGATTTCCGAAGACAAGAATGCAGTTACTTTTTCAAGGATCAGCCCGGATGGAGAGAATGGTTTTCCGGGAGAATTTAATGTTTCTGTTACATATGAAATGACGGAAGAAAACGAATTGCGTATTGTCTATGGTGGTGTCTGTGATCAGACAACAATAGCAAATATGACAAATCATTCATATTTCAACCTTGCAGGAGAAGGAAGCGGCAGTGCGATGGATCAGTATTTAACGATTCATGCAGAACAGTATACACCGGTTGGTGAAGGATCTATTCCTCTGGGCGAGAATGCAGCGGTAGAGGGAACTCCGATGGATTTCCGCAAGGCCCACAAGATCGGGGATGAGATTGAGGCTGATTTTGAACAGCTCAGGATCACAGGTGGATATGACCATAACTATGTGACGGATGGATACAATAAAGCAAGTATCCGTGAAATCGCAGAGGCATGGTCTGAGAAGACTGGAATCCAGATGAATGTACTTACCGACTGTCCTTGTGTACAGTTTTATGCTGCTAATTTTGTTGATCAGGAACATGGCAAAAACGGCCATGTTTATAATAAACGTGAGGCATTCTGTCTGGAGACGCAGGTTGAGCCGAATGCAGTGAATGTTGAAAATTTCCATTCTCCTATTCTGGAGGCGGGCGAGCGTTATTACTCCGAAACAATCTATCGTTTCTCTGTGAAGAAATAAATAATGTGGTTATGAATCCGATTCTTTTCATATAATGCAGTATGAAGAGAGTCGGATTTTTTTATTTTGAAGAAAAGAATAATGATTGTCGCAGGCAACGGATGATGAAAGTGCTGATCGTCATAATGATGGCAGGTATGTGGTGCATGCAGCCTGAGAAAGCATCAGCAGCAGACCCGGTGATACGTGTCCTTTTGACAACAACGGATTTCAACTCCAGATATCATCAGGAGATCACAGTATCCTATGATGGAAAAGAGATTACATATACGGCGGAAGAAGTGAAAAAACAGGGGGATAAGGTCCGCATTCCTGCACAAAAAGATGGAATCAGGATTCTGTCCATACAAAGGCAGTCCGGAACTCCGGTCTACGACGGAAGTATTGAAATTATTCCGAAAGCAGAAGGGCTGATAATAGTAAATGAACTTTTTCTTGAAAAATATCTGACCAGAGTAGTCCCAAGTGAGATGCCGGCAACTTATGAAAAAGAGGCACTGAAAGCACAGGCTGTGTGTGCAAGAACATATGCCTGGAAACAGATTCAGGAACAACGTCTTCATGAACTGGAAGCAGACGTAGATGATACTGTGAACTTCCAGGTATATGGGAATATGGAGCCACAGAAAGCTGCGACAGAAGCGGTGAGAGAAACGGAAGGACAGATTCTGTGTCAGGATGGAGAAGCGGTGGAGGCATATTATTTTACACCACCGGCAGGTGTGACAGGTACA
>ENA-OQKO01000945-OQKO01000945.1-human-gut-metagenome-genome-assembly--contig:-NODE-945-length-21559-cov-8.016284_pt1 | contig 21559 bp, 19 predicted proteins | sample MGYA00242777_ERZ504796 | MGnify/ENA primary metagenome ERZ504796 (study PRJEB26092, sample SAMD00036404) | human gut metagenome | host: Homo sapiens | study: EMG produced TPA metagenomics assembly of... | reverse complement strand
AATCGTTTCTTCCGTCCCGGCTGCAGGTCGACCCCCAGCGCCTCCTTCTCCTGTCAAATTCCAGGACAGCCCGGACGGACAATCGAAAATCATTTCTCTGCCGGTGTCTAAAAAATGAAAAAACCGCCTTCCTGAACAGTAACAAGAAGGCGGTTTTTTGCTGTTTTTGCTCTTTTGGGGGTTGGACATCCACGGTGGGGCGATTTTGAAAAATCGGCCCTAAAAAGCCCGGAAACCCGCATGAATACTGAAAAAAACAGGGGTGACATCTATTTCGTCACCCCTGCTTGGGAGGGAGTGACGAAATTGTTGTCCGCTGGTTTAATGCTATTTGAAAAGATTTCATTAGCCCAAAAATCAAAACGAGCACTCAACAAAATGAGAATCACCGGTTCAGAATAGATACATTTGATTGTTTTTACAACCCGTTTTTTCTGTTTTTCCTTTTCGATGTCCCTTTTCTATAAAAAGAGATAAACCTCGAAAAACGGCTTAAACGCTGGGTTTTAACATAGAAAAAGAGGCCGAAACTTGGATTGTCTCACTTTTGAGTTTCAAATTTCGACCTCTGTTCATCCGCTCTATTTCACATTTGTCATCCAATCATCCAATTCTTTCTGGGCATCTGGCAAATGAGACAATATATGTTCTGGGTTAACACAATACATAAAACACAAGACATCTCTAGCTGTGCGTTGCTTTTCTACTGTGGTAAGATGACTAAAGAAACTCATCTCTGGTGCTCCTTGTACGTTTTCCTTAGTATGGCTTTCAGTATTCAAAACCAAGCGATACATGGAATTCTGAAAATATGCTCTTTTATTCTGATCAGGAATTAGCGCGAGCACCCGTGGATTCAGGCTAACTTTCTCGACACCTTCTTTAAATGTGAATGTCGCAAACGCTTCCAAGACTCGTCTTGTTGTGTTACCGATGGTCAGTTCCGCCGCAAAATCAGGATTACAACCATATTCATACACACGGCGCATTAACTGTGTGTATTCGTTGTGAGAATTTGCCATAAACGGGGTTATTGCCTTATTTAGAAGTTGGAATGAGCGGTACTCAGAGTTCTTCCCTATTCCAGCACAATTCGAAGAAATTTCATTCAGGGCGTTCCTCAAATCAAACATCACACTCACATCATGCGTCATCATTAGAACTTTTGTTGTTGCACATGATGTAAGAACCTGATTTAGCTTATATCTTAAAAATGATAAAATTCCTACTCGATTTTCAACATCAAAACTTGAAACAGGATCATCAATAACCAAGAACATTTCATCATAGTATAGCTTTTGAAGTTCTGTTCCTTTTGCAATTTCGGCAAAAAAGTAGCTTAATGCCAAAGCATTTCGTTCCCCACATGATATCTTATTCGGAGAAACCTCCTTCCCATTTACTTTCAAATGGTACATTTGGTCGTTTCCAAGATACAATTGAAGTCTGGTATCACTATAGAAGATATAAGAAAGTGATTTGTTAATCTGCTCGACAGCGATTTGAAGATTCTTTCGTTGTGAATCCAAAAGTTGACGCTCGTCTAAAAGGTCATTTTTAGCTTGAAGTGCCTTGATCAACCCCTTCTCTGCGGTTTGCTTTGCTGTTCTCTGCAATATCAACGATTGATATTCAGAGTCGATTGTATAATGGGCAATCTCATCATTCAATTTCAAAAGTTCTTTCTCTGTAGTCTGCCTATTTGTAATAATTTGATTATAGGACACTCTTTTATCTTCTAACTTCGCTAAAATATCATTCAGCTGTTTGTACACGGTTATCAAATCTGTGGAGGTATCATACTGTGCCAGAGAAAGGGGATCGGAAATTTTGGCCTGGACAACTTTATTGTGATTTTCAATTGCACTATTGACAGAGGATATCTGTAAAATTAACTTTCCAAGGAGTTCAGAATCCAAGACACTATAGTCCTCATAAAGGTCTGCTTGGATTTCAGGCAATATGAATTTTTTTAACTCGTTGCGGTATTCTTCCACTTCACGGTTCAAGATATTCTCAATTTGCTGTAACGACACTACCCGATGTTCCTCAGATATCGGCTGTAAACAGGTTGGACAAATCTTGTGCGATCTTACCGATAAGAACCCTTTTGCAGTTGAAAGCACATCAATGCCCATTGACTGAAGTAACTCCTGCTCACGCGAAGTCAATGTCGGTTCTTGTGGTGCTTTTGCTAAAAGTATTTTTGCAGCTTCTACTATCTTTTCCGGAGGCTCGATAGCTCGAATCTGTGGACTAATAGGTAATGCAGAGGCATCAGTACTATCAAATACAACCAACAATTCATCAAGCTTCGCACGCGTTGTTTCCTCATCCATACGAGGTTTTAACTTACCAAGTCTGTCTACTTCTATCTCTGTTACACGTGTCTTAATGTGGTTCTTTTTTATACGGATTCCGCTCGTTTCAGCCCACCCGCCAGTGGCCTGTAATTTCTTAATGATTAAACTTTGCCAGTATTCGGGGGCCACAACATTGGTTGCTGATTTATACTGTTGGATAAACTCACTTTTGGAATCGATGTCAGTTTGAACTTGAACAATCTGTTTCTCCAACTCTTCTAACTGCCTTTCAAGTTCAACTTGTTTACCAAATAGAACAATTGTCCCCAAGCCGCTTTCCTGTACTCTTATATTTTGGGAAATATATGTTTCGTCAAAAATAAAGAATTTCTCGGCTTTCAAGCCTGGAGACATTTTAATGATATCTGTTCCAACTACAGGAACCAAATCTACTGTTTTGGGTGTTGTTGACATTGCGTATTCTCTGAATCCCTGCGCAATTGTACTCTTACCGCTCCCGTTAGCTCCATACACCAGTGCAATTCGGTTCTTTTTCGGTGCTTGATTAGTAGGAAACAGATTAAATGAGGCAGTCGTATCAAAAAACGGAGATCTTATGTTTATCCCCGTCATGCTATCAATTGTTGTTGACATTATAATTCCCCCACCCAGAAGTGCTTATAGGAATATTATACCAGACATCCTACTACAAGGATAGACTTAATTCGGGAGCATCTCAAAATATTCCGCACATTGCAACTCAATCTGTAAACTGCCATCACACTGGAGCAAAACAACATATTCTCTCCATATATTTAACTTCTCCTATTGCATGAAAATTTTCGAATTTCCCATTATTGTACAGAACATTCGAGTTATAGTACCGTGAGATAGCATATCATAGTTTTTTACAAATTTCCACATTATTCCAACAAATCTCTCTATGTTTTCTTCCCATTCGCATAGCATGATACAATAGAAATAAAACGCCAAAGAAAGGAAAAATATCATGCCTAATAAATATCCGGAAGAAATAAAAAAGCAGGTAGTCCAATTCTACAAAGATGGACGACCTGTTTCTGAAATCAGTAAGGAGCTTCAAATCCCATTCGGTACAGTTTATCGTTGGATAGATGAATATCGTTCATGCATATCAAACGACCTTGATTTTACCCCGGCTAAATTCAAGGCACTCTCCCGTCAGCTGGAACGGGCCAATCACTTGCTCCGTATTATTCAGCTTTCTAAACTGATCGATGAAGCACCTTTACGTAAACGACTGGAGATTCTTGCTGGCATATATGAAAACGAAACATATAGCGTGCACGAGCTATGTGACGCTTTAAACGTTGCCAGAGGAACTTTTTACAACCATATCTTCAGAAGAGCGAATCGTACAGAATATCTGAAAAAACAAAAGGAATTAATGCTATTGGTGCAACAGATATTTGATGAGAACGACCAGCGTTTCGGTGCTGAAAAGATACGCATCATATTAGCAGAGCATGGCTTTCGTGTCGGCACAAAAAACGTATCAAAAATCATGCAGGAACTCGATCTGCACAGTATTCGTTCGGACGCCAAACGTTCTTATCTCAAGCGACAGGAAAATCGACGACGTAATTTGGTGCAACAGAATTTTACTACGGAACGGCCAAACCAAATTTGGGTCAGCGATATTACCTATTTCAAAGTCAACAATTACCCATTGTATCTTTGTGTCATCATCGATTTGTTTTCCAGAAAAGTCATAGGTTACAAGGTTTCCAAAAATCAGAGTACACATCTGGTAACATCTACGTTTAAACATACCTTTGAAGAACGTGGAACCCCCAACGGCCTCATTTTTCACAGCGATCGAGGAGGTCAGTATATCTCAGGAGCGTTCACTAAATTGTTACGAAACAGGGGGTGCAACAATCCTTTTCAGCTTCCGGAAGACCGTGCGATAATGCTGTGGCAGAAACATTCTTTGCCACCTTCAAAAAGGAAGAAGCCTACCGCAGAACCTATTCATCTGAGCAGGACTATCGCAAAAGCGTTGAACGGTACATAGAGTTCTATAATGAAAAACGTCCTCATCGCTCACTGGCCTATAAGACTCCCGCTCATTTTGAGGAGTTGTTTGGCAAGAAATAATGTCTTGTATATGAGAATAGCCTGTCTAAAAACAGGCTGTTAAAAAATATTTTATCCTTAATTCTTTTTTTTTTACTGGTTACAAGTAAAGCGGCAATTCAAACAAAGCCTGATTTATCAAGGCATTAGACATAAAACAAGGCCCGTTTTTCGATAAAATTGTTCGAAAAACGGGTCTCATTCAATTTTTCTGTTTTTTGCTTTTTGATGTCTCATTTCTATAAAAAGGGATAAACCTCGAAAAATGGCTTAAACGCTGGGTTTTAATATAGAAAATGAGGCCGAAATTTGGATGTCTCATTTTTGAGTTCCAAATCTCGACCTCTGTTCAGACCTCTGTTCAGTTCAAATATTTATGCCCCAAGTTTCTAATTTTTCAATTTGACAGAAACCAGATTGAACCGCTATAGATAAATTTCGGCATGTAGTAGGCATAATAAAATTATTCGATTGGTTGGTGCAATAATGATCGGTAAAAACTTCTATAGAAGACGTATCCAAATAAATATGCAAATATAAAATACTATCCATAACCGAACGCAGAGGACAACATCTCACTATCTTTGAAGCTGAATCACTTCGAGATCTATCAAATATCAATTCTCCTTTTTTGAGATTACAAACTAGGGAAAGATATTTGTCTCGATTTGACCGTAACCGAAACTCAATTTCATCAGCTGTAGTAGATGTTAAATTAATGGCTACCTTAATTTCCGCACAAATACCATCTCCGGCTTGATAATAAAATGGCTCATTAGAATTGACGGTAATATTTTCCCAATATTTGGGATCTACTCGATATCTTTCTAACTCACGGATGGGTCGACTCTGAAGTTGGTTTCTATACAATGAGAGTTCTCTTGGCAATGACATTGCACCACTGTATCCAAAACAGCTGGTATCGTATTTTTCAAACCACGGCATCCAATCCCAACTATTCGCCCAAGCAATCATTATTCTTCGTCCATGAGCATCGACTAATGTCTGTGGCGCATAAAAATCGGTTCCCCAATCTATTTCACCATAGGTATCCCAAAAGAATTTGCCGCTATCATAGTTAAAGTCACCAATTAGATAAACCGACTTTCTTTGTTTTAATCCATGTGGCGAAAAAAGCAATACATATCTCCCATCTAATTCAAAAAAATTGGGGCATTCACACACAGATCCCAATTCACCGAAACTCTCCACCAATTTATTCATAAAAGACCAATGTCTACAATCGGTAGATCGATACAGTAATACACAACCATAATCATTTTCTGCAGATCCTGCAATAAGGTACCAATAATCTCCATGCCGCCATACTTGAGGATCTCGAAAATCCTCATTAGAAGCACTACAAAGAGTTTCCTTTAGCAGTGGATTTTCAAAATCTTTAGTAAAATTAATGCCATCACTACTCTCAGCATAGCATTGCACTTGATTTTTGTTTTTACTATTAATACCTGTATAAAACACCCCTAAACGGTCACCTAAATCGATAGCATTCCCAGACCAACACCCCGCATTATCATATGTTAAACCTGGTGCAAGAGCGGGTTTTACATATTCCCAGTGAACCAAATCATTGCTGACCGCATGTCCCCAAAACATCTTAAAGTCTTCGGGATCTGCGGCAAATGGGTTATGTTGATAAAATAAATGATAAGACCCATTCCAATATATAAATCCATTCGGATCGTTACACCAACCACAAGGCACTTCAAAATGATATTTTTGTCTCAAAAAATGGTTTGCTATCTCTCCCATATTTTGTTTCACACACATATCGGCTCCAGATATCGTAAAGATGCGTTGCAAACTAGCATAACTTTTCATTATGTTTCTCTCCCCTGATCAGCATTAAAAATCAAAATTGTCCGGGTCTGGACCTGTACGTCTATGCCGATTCATATTATCAATAATTGCCATATCTTCATCGGAAAGCTCAAAATCAAAAATATCAGCATTTTCGATCATACGACTCTTATGAACAGTTTTAGGAAAGACAATAATATTTTTTTGCAACATCCAGCGAAGGATTACTTGAGAACCTGTTTTTCCATACTTAGCGCCAATGTCACCGGTTGTTCTATCACCAATGAGTTCACCAGCTGCTAGAGGTCCCCAGGCCTCAAATGCAATATTTTTCTCTCTACAATATTGAATCAAAAGATTATCTTGCCACAAGGGAGAAAATTCAACCTGATTCGCAGCAGGCACAATAGAACCGTGTGCGATTACATCATCTAAATGGTGCTGCAAAAAGTTTGAAACTCCGATAGCTTTTGCCAAACCTTTATTGTATATTTCTTCCAGAACTTTCCAACTCTCTAAATACACTCCAGGAACCGGCCAATGAATTAAATACAAGTCAACATAATCCACCTTAAGTCTATCCAGACTTTCTTTAAAAGCATCCATTTGACGATGTGCCCTCATATCGCTATTAAATAATTTTGTAGTAAGAAAAATCTCCTCTCTTTTTAATCCACTCTCTTTAATCGCTTCACCGACACTTTCTTCATTACCATAGGCAGAAGCCGTATCAATATGACGATAGCCTACTTCAAGCGCATTAAGTACAGCATTTTTAGTTTCATCACCTTGTGCTGCTCTGTAAACACCAAATCCCAACCTGGGGATTTTAATGCCGTTGTTCATAGTAATTGTAGATTTCAAATTTAACATATGCAAAAAATCCTTTCAAGTTAAATTAATAAGTTGTTTCACGTTTCATTAATTCTACACGCATTCGGACTTCACAACTTTGTACAGGATCATCTTCTAAAAGTTTACAAATTGTATCTACAGCCCAAAAAGCGATCTTATCGATAGGTTGACAAATAGTAGTTATAGAGGGCGTTGTTATCTCCGAAAGTATTGTCCCATCGTACCCAATAATTTTAAAGTCTTTGGGAATTTTATATCCCAATTTTAAAGCAGTTTTAACGGCAACTACCGCCCATAAATCGCTCCCAAAAAAACCATCTGTATAGGGATATTTTTTTAATAAATCAGCAAGGCTGTTACAATTCTTCTCAAAATTTTCATAGGAACGATATGTATCCATTTCTACAGTATGGCATATAACACCGCGTTCTTTTAAAATTTTTGAGAATGCAATATGTCTCTCGGCCCATGGTGCCTCGACCTTTGTTTCATATGCAATATGAATAACTTCTCGGCATCCGTTTTCGATCAAACAATTTGCGGCTAGAGTTCCACCCATTCTATGGTCAGAAGCAACATAAGACATCCCTTTTTGCACATACCGATCAATACAAACAACAGGAAAATTTAATCCCTGATAGCTACTGGGCTCAAGGCCATAATCACATAAAATTAAACCATCCACCTTATTCCTTTGAAAAGCCTGAAGGCGCTGTAATTCTTTAGAGTTATTTCTAGAAGAATTACATAACATAAGTTTAATATCCCTGTTATAAAGTTCAGACTCAATATGGGATATTAGTTTAGAATAAAACGGATATTCAATATCAGGGACTAATAATCCAATCGTTCCAGAACGTTTTTTTTTGAGATTTCTAGCCAACTCGTTAGGTTGATAATTTAATTCTTGAACTGCTTTTTGAACCTTCATTATCGTTTTTTGAGACAAATATCCTCGATTATTTAAAACCCTCGAAGCAGTCGATTTAGATACTCCTGCTCTTGTCGCTACATCATCTAAGCTAACCATTTTGATGCTCCTTATCTAAAATAAGTTTTAAAATTTATATACCAAACAGCTTTATTTTTTACCATTATATCATAAAGATTTTAAGCTATTCAATAAAATTGTTCAAAACCATAGAACAGGGGCAACTAAATGAACGCTTTAAATGTGTTAAAAATAATGACAATCGATTTTCATATTTTAGAGTTTAACAGCATTATTTCACGCTGTCAATAGCAATAATAATTTTTATGTTATCAACAAAGAATTTATCGGATATAATATATAAATAAATTTTTATTTTTTAATTATTTTATATTGACATTTTATATTGTTGAATGATAATATTAAAATATGACAATCGATTATCATAAATCATTTTGAACGATGGAGGTGAAATTGCAAAATATTAAAAGATCCATGGCATGGGCATAATCCAGCCTAGCATTGATAATAATTTACTATTATTAGTCCAATTGTCATTTTGATCTGCTTTTGACGCTTATAATTTAAGAATTTTTAAGGAGTTGAGAGTATATGAAAAAATTAATTTCTACCTTTTTAGCCATCGCCATGATAGCATCATTGGTTGCATGCTCTTCTGGCGAAACAAACACTTCTGATAGTAATTCTACCACCTCAGAAACATCCAATGAAAAAATCACTTTAATTTTCGGAGAACACGTTGCTAATGTAGAAGATCAATCCCCATATATTTGGGCCATTGCCCAAAATTTTATGGAGGAACACTCTAATGTAACCATAGAATTTCAAGGTTCTGAAGGTAGCGAGCACGCAACTAAAATGCAGTTGGCTGCTCAGTCCAATACACTGCCAGATCTTTTTTATCTAGATATTCCTCTGGCCAAACAAATGTATGAACAAGGGTATCTCTATGATATGGCTCCCCAAGCCGAAGAAAGAGGAATATTGGACTGTTACCAGGATGGCCTATTGGATCCTCTTTATGTTGATACCGCTCTGATTGGACTGCCAAGTGAAGTTATGATGCCTTGTTTCTATTATAACAAGGCAATCTTAGAAGAATGCGGGGTGCAGCTTCCTGAAACTTATGATGATTTAAAAGCTATTATCCCTACACTAATAGATAAAGGATATATCCCTATTTCAAAAGGAGCCAAGAACAGTACATGGGCAATGTGGAATCTATCTGCTTTCATTGTACGATATGGTTATTTTGAACATTATGACAATATTATGATAGGCCAAGATTCATTTGTAAACGATGATTTTATTAATGGATATGAAAAAGTAAAAGAACTCACTGAAATGGGCGCTTTTCCTGAAAATGTTGCTACCCTAGACTATTTTCAGTCAGTAGAAATGTTCATTGGTGGCCAAGCCGCATTTCTAGAAGCAGGCGCCTGGGAGTCATCCAAGTTAGATCAATGCGATATCGCCTCTGACATCGGCGTTTGGTTTGGCCCAACTTTCAGCGACGGTGTCGGGGAGCAAAAGCAGACTATTAAAACTGTAAATGGTCCGTTTGTTATCTCCAAAGAGAGCGCGAACGATCCTGCGAAAGAAAAAGTATTAATGGACTTTTTTGAGTTTTACAGCAGCACAGAAGGCACTAAAATTGTTGCAGAAGAAACCAATATTCTCCCTGTTGCTAAATATAATGGAACCATTGACCATGAAGCGCATCCCGTCTTTGCGCAAGTCGTTGCCGCATTTGGCGATGAATGGGTTGGAACCCCTGAACCCAAATCGACTTTACCGACTTCAACTGCTACTGTATGGGAAGAAAGCTTTTGGAGTGTAATCAATGGAATTAACACTCCGGAAGAAGCTGCGCAATCTGTTCAGGATGAATTGGAAACTGAATTAGGATAGGCATTCATCAGAAAGCCGTCGCTTTTGAGAGGCAAATTCTTTCAAAGCGGCGGCTTCCAACGAAGGGAGCATTGTTATGAAATGGGTCAGTAAGAAACGAACTATTATAGGGTTTGTTTTACCATCATTTGTTTTTTTTACACTCTACCTTATCTATTCGATCTTTGTAGCAGGATATTATAGTTTAACAAATTATAACGGCGTGAAAACACCAGACTTTGTTGGTTTGGCTAACTATTTTAAGATTTTTCAAGACAATATCTTCCTAAATTCTTTAAAAAATACCGGTATTATTTTAATTATCACTATTCTTATTTTGTTGCCACTGTCTTTTTTGCTTGCTGCACTTTTAGATACCAACTTTCGTGGTCAGTCAATCGTAAAGGCAATGAATTTCACACCTTATATTATCGCTCCAATCTTGGTTGGTACTATTTGGATGTTTATTTTGGACCCAAAGATTGGACTGGTCAATGGATTATTATGCAATATCGGATTAGACAGTTGGCAGCAAGATTGGATTGGTGGAAAAACATTAACTCCTTATTCTGTAGGCATCGTCTATACTTGGCAGTCTATTGGTTTTTATGCCACTATTTTTCTTGCGGGTCTCAAAACAATTTCACGAGATCTTTATGAGGTAGCTAGTGTAGAAGGAGCAAATTTCAGACAAAGGCTATTATATATTACTATTCCGCTTCTAAAGGAAACCATTATTATCAATATGGTTCTTATGATCACAGGGGCTTTAAAAATATTTGAGATTGTCTACCAGTTGACCAACGGAGAACCGAATCATCTTTCTGATGTTGTAGTTACTTATATGTACTATATCACTTTCAAAAGAATGAAATACGGAGAGGGCATGGCTATCGCTATGGTTATATTGATTATCTCTGTTATCATATCGTTCGCTTATATTAGAAACGCTCGCAAAAAATTAGATAAGTAAGGAGAAAATATTAGGATGGAGAAAAAGCGTCTAACAGCTTCTAAAGTGATCCTGTTTACAATCTTATTTATTCTAACGGCTGTTGTAATGGTTCCTTTCCTTTGGTCCATTTTATTGTCATTTAAAACCAATAATGAAATCGTAAATGCTCCGACCGCATTGCCTGCAGTTTTCAATTTTGACAATTACGTTCGCGCCTTAGAAACTTTGGATTTGCCATCTATGTATAAAAACACTATCATTATTGCAGTTGTCGCAGAGTTTATTACTCTTATTATTACATTTATGAGTTCATTTGCAATCAGCAGGTTGGTCTTTAGAAAGGAACGGAATAGAAAAGCTTTATATTATTACTTTTTATTTGGACTAGCTGTTCCGATCTATATTTTATTATTTCCAGTATATCGATTGAATGCAGCAATGGGAGTTTTGGATACTTATTTAGCTTTAATTCTTCCATATATTGCAGTTGCTATTGCTTTTAATTCTTTGCTATTTGTAGGCTTTTTAAATGATTTTCCCAGAGAAGTTGAGGAAGCAGCAATTATAGATGGTTGTGGTGTAATAAAACTTTGCGCTCAAATTATTGTTCCAATTATTAAACCGATCTTTGCAACAGTAATCGTATTTAATGTGATTTATATCTGGAACGAATTTCCCTTCGCAGTCACATACATTACATCACCTAACATGTTCACTCTTTCTCTCAGTGCTTCTATGTTTAAAGGTCAATTTAGCATGGATTACAGCGGTATGATTGCCGCAACAGTATTAATCATGATTCCACAATTAATCTTTTATATTTTTCTGCAAAAATATATTATTAGCGGGATGACCGAAGGAGCTGTTAAAGCATAAAGCATCAAAATAGTCAAGAGGAGATTTGCTATGAAGAAAATAATAAATAAAGACAGCAATGTTGTTGAAGAAATGTTGTCGGGATACCTATCGGCTTATAGTCGATATTATGAAAGAATTCCGGAAAGTAATGGCTTTTATTACAAAAAACATCGGAGAGATAAAGTTGTTTTGGTGATTGGAGGTGGAAGTGGCCATGAACCTCTATTTAATGGCTTTGCTGGAAAGGGACTTGCTGATGCAGTCGCATGCGGAGATGTTTTTGCGGCACCTAATCCATTTCTAATTAGCCAAACTGCAAAAGCAGTAAATCAAGGGAAAGGTGTTCTATTTGTCTATGGTTGTTATGCAGGTGATAACATGAACTTCGATATGGCAGAAGAACTATGTCAAGATGAAGGAATAAAAACTGCACATGTACGAGTTTATGATGACTGCGCTTCCGCACCAAAAGCGAGGAAACACTGCCGAAGAGGAATTGCTGGAGATGTTTTTGTCATAAAAATAGCAGGGGCTGCTTGTGACGCAGGTCTAAGTTTGGATGAGGTGGTTCGGGTAACTGAAAAAGCTCGTGACAATGTTAATACAATTGGTTTAGCAACTTCCCCTGGATCTATTCCCGGGTTAGATCAACCTACCTTTCAATTACCAGATGACAAAATTGAATTTGGAATGGGACTTCACGGAGAACCAGGTATCGAAAGAACTGATATGCAGCCTGCTAATCTTCTAGTGGATAAAATGTATCGTACAATTAAAGAGGAAATGGACTTATCTCATAATAATGAGGTTGCCGTATTGGTAAACGGCTTAGGATCTACTACATTATTAGAACTTAGTATTGTGTATAATGAATTGCAGAAGCATTTAGAAAAAGAAGGTATATCGGTACACGATGCTGAAATACAACAATTCTGCACTTGTCAAGAAATGGGCGGTTTTTCTATTACCATTTTTAAACTAGACGATGAACTCAAAAAATATTATGATACATCCTGCTACTCTCCATATTATGCTAAGGAGGCCCTAAAATAATGAAGTTTATTAATGTTGAACAGACAACAGACATGATGATTTCAGTATGTCAATCTATTATTAAAAATAAACCTTATTTAACAGAAGTAGATAGTAAAATTGGTGATGGCGACCATGGTATAGGTATGTCCAAAGGCATGGAAAATGCAATGAACATTTTACGAAACAAAAGACCTTTCTCAGATATTAATCAGATCTTAAAACTTACTGGTACTTCCATGTTGACTAGTATGGGTGGTGCCTCAGGAATAATTTTTGGTTCTATGTTTCTGGGTGGTATCAAAGATCTAGAATGCGTTTCACAATTAGACAAGAGAATTTTAGAAAAAATAATGAGAAAATCATTAGATACCGTAAAAGAAAAAGGTAAAGCTAAGATAGGGGATAAAACGATGATCGATGCTTTTGAACCTGCTGTAATAGCAATAGAGAAATGCACTGAAAGCGATTTAATTCCCGTATTTGAGTCCGCTGCAACTGCAGCTGAGAAAGGAGTACAAGATACCAAGCAATATATTGCGAAATTTGGGAAAGCCCAATATCTTGGAGAAAGGGCTGTAGGATTTCAAGATGCCGGTGCAACCTCTATCGCTATCATTTTACGTGCAATGTCAGATTATGTAAATACACTATAAATTATGAAGAAGATTTAAAATCTGAAAATGTATGAAGCCATAGTGGATACAGCTCTATATTTATAGAAATTTTGGATGCCACAAAAAATCGATTCAAAAACTTTAGATATTTTTGTATTTCCTTCATATACCACGTTAGTGTTAATAATTATAATTCATTAAATTACATTAACTTACCAAATGTAAATGGATTATTTATTGGCAGAAGTGCTTGGGTTGCTGACAACTTTTCATTAATTATTGACTAAGCATTCCAATTCCCAAAAGTATATAGGCTAATAACTTTATTATTTCATTATACTATTAAATTTCTAAAAACTGCTTGATTATATTTACACATTTAGTATCTCCCCAAAACACAAACACAATAAAGAGCAGGTACAGAGAAACAATGGCAGGACAAAATCTGCCAGCATTTCTCTGTACCTGCTCTTTATTGCAGTGACTGTGTCATTTCATATCCGCCTACAAAGCGGATTTGTATTTGCTCTTTGGACAGAACCGTGATCCTTTCAATCATTCGATATACTAAGGCTTCGGAGTATTCTTCTAAACTTAGATTTTCTGAGGAGATCAGTTCCCGAATCTTCCTGTGCTTTTCTTCGGCAGCGTTTCGCCTTTCTTCTGAATGCTCCAATTCCTGATCTTTTTCTTTCAGTTCCCGCATTTCCTTTCCGATCTGCTCTAGCTTTCGGTCTGCAATCTCATTTCCTTCTCCGGCCATAACCAGCAATTGGTCAAATTCCTGTTCCAATTTTTTCAGTTTGTTTTTGATTGCTTCCGGGGGAAGTTCATCCGAATCGCCGGAGAAACTATCCAGCAGAGCGTTTTCCAGATTGGCTTCTATATCTTTCTGATGGTTCTGAACCAAGGATCGGATCGCTTCCAATATCGCATGGTGCAGAACCTCTTCCGGGATACTCGGGGAATCTCCGCAGTACCGTTTTCCAAATTCCACCCGGCTAATACACCGCCAGACCACCTGTTTCCTCCCATGAATATCCCAGGTGACTCTCCGGTAATAGCAGCCGCAGTTTCCGCAAACCATTCTTTCCGATAGAGGGTATTTGCTGGTGAACCGTCCGCGGTTCGTCTTTGCCTTTTTCTGTGCGGCCGGTTTCTTGCTGTTCCGCCTGGCCAGTTCCTCCTGTGCTGACTGGAACATTTCCCTTGATACAATAGCCGGATGGTGATTCTTGATGTAGTATTGGGTAACTTCTCCATTGTTTTTCTTATGTTTTCCTTCGAACAGGTTTGTGGTATAGGTTTTCTGCAGCAGTACGTCGCCCATGTATTTCTCATTCTTCAGGATTCGTACAATAGTCTGCTTATTCCATTCCGTATGACCGGTTGGCGTCAGAATGCCCTTGTTTTCAAGGCATTGCTTAATATCGTCTATACTGTCCCCATTGAGAAAGTTCTCAAAAATCATTCGGATGGTGTTGGCTTCTTCCGGGTGAATTTCAGGCTTTCCATCCGCTCCTTTTCGGTACCCCAAGCAGTTTGTGTATCGGAAACTAAACCGCCCGTTTTCGTAACCCATTCGAATACCTTTGGTAACATTGCCGCTGATAGATTCGCTTTCCGCCTGGGCAAAGGCACTCAGGCAGGTCAGAATCATCTCGCTGTTCATATCAGAGGTGTCTATTCCCTCTTTTTCAAAAATCACGGGAATTCCCCAGCTTTTCAAAAGCCTCACATGATGGATACAATCCAGTGTGTTACGGGCGAACCGGGAAACCGATTTAGTTAAAATCAGGTCGATCTTTTTCTTTCTGCAGAGAGTGATCATTTTCTTGAATTGTTCCCGCTTATTGGTCCGCACCCCGGAGATTCCTTCGTCCGCAAAAATACCCGCTAATTCCCAGCCCCCATGGTTGGTTATCAGATTTGTATAATAGGCTACCTGGATTTCGAAGCTGCTTTGCTGTTCTTCTTCCTCTGTGCTGACCCGGCAGTAGGCAGCAACCCGAAGCTTTCGTTTTTTTTCTTTGTAGGTCGGCTAGTGTGCGGTTTGCCGGTATTTTTATGATTTCCCTATCCGGCATTGGTGCTCTCTCCTTTCCTTAAATGATCTTTTCATTTATTAATTGAAGCTTAACAGAACCTTTCGGCTCTAGAATTACCTTTTCAATGATTTGATTAAAAAGCTGTCGGTCCATTTCTCTATCCTCCGAATGCCCTTTTAACTGATCTTGAATGTTCCCGGTTCTGTGGTCCAATCTTCCCATCTGGCATACCTGGTATTTTTCGGCGGCGCATTCCAGAATGAGGGATAGGGTCTTTTCCGGCTCCACCTGTCTTTGATTTAACGTCTGGTCGATTTCATGGGTTAAGCGGGTAACTTTCAGGGACAATTTATTGTCAATCCCCTCTGTTTCTTCCGCCAGTCCGGGATTCCGGCACAGGTTCAGAAATTTGTGGGAAACAGCTTTGAGAATATCTGCATCTGAGAAAGGTCCAAAACGTGTCCCGCACTTTTTACACTCCCAAAAAATCCAAGAATAATTTTTCCGATGTCGTATAAGGCGTCCTCCACATTGTGGGCAGGTTGTTTTCTTCTGCAGGAAACGGATCGGTGATTCCGGCGCCGCTTTGCTTCTTCTTAGGTGAGTAACCTTTATGGCAAGTTCCCGGCTGATAATGGGAGGGAAGGATTCTCCGTTCCAATAACGTTCATCGTCCGGAATCCTGGCAATCATATTTTTGTTCCAGCCGTTTGCGTTTTCCCGGAACTTCAAGCCTGTTTCTTCCGCGATCATCGCTAAACGCTGCAAGGAACTTCCCGTCAAATAGTCGTTAAACAGTTGCTTAACCAGACGGGCTTCCTCTGGAATCGTCTCTATTTTTCCATTTGATATGCGGTATCCAAAAGGGTGATAACGTATCTTCTTCACAAACCTCACCTTTTTTCTTTCAGTTTTAATCCATTGACCAGGCGAAAACAGATTGTATTTGGAAATACCACAATCGTTTGAACCATGGCTTTCAATATACTTTCTTCAAATTCCAGCATGGGTTCTCTATCTTTTAAGAGCTCTAGTATCAGTTCGGTTTTGTCGATCAGTTGACGGATACGGTCAGACGCCTGATCATGCTTCAATTTTTTCCTTAGTGCTTCGATCTTTTGATTATTTAAATTGCATTTTTCAATATAAAGGGCAGAATCAATGCACCCTTTGGTTTGTAACCTTGCGAGTGAATGATTCTGCCTGACTAGTTCGGCTATCTGCCTATTCAATTCCAAGTTATCAGGATTTGAAAAATACACTTTATCCTGTAAAACATGAAGATCGGAAAGCATATCTCTTAAAATCTCCGGGTTGTTTGCCAGCTTGTTATATAAAGTTAAAAACGCTTGGTAAATTTCTTTCTGCTGGATAATCCCCATAGGACATAAATTCTTGCTTTTTCTATGCTGATAACAATACCATCGGTTTTTCCCTTGGTCTTGATGCCGGTGGAATGCCGATCCGCAAAGGCCGCATTTTAAAATCCCACTGAGCGGAAATTTTTGAATTTCTGTCTTGGTTCCATGTTGATCCTTTTTCTGAGTTATGAGCCGCTGCACCTGCTCGAATTTTTTTCTGTCAATAATCGCCGGATGAGAATTTTTAATATAGTATTGCGTTAGCTGGCCATCGTTTTTTGCCCTCACCAACGGGAGAGTCTCTGGCGTATAAGATTTCTGAAATAATGAATCGCCTACATATTTTTCATTAGTTAAAATGTATCGAATCATCCCATGATGCCATCTTGCGTTTCTTTTGGTTCTATTCTCCGCTTCATTAAGTGTTCTTGCAATTTCAGTTGTACTCTTGCCACTAAGATAACTATTTAAAATATACTGTACAATGGGTACTTCCTTTGGATCGGGTATTAATTGGTTATCCTTTAAAAAGTACCCAAGCGGAGCGCTGCAGGTGATAAAATTACCGGAATTCAGCCGCTTTTGATAGCTCCATTTTAAGTTTTTCGAGATAGAAAGGGATTCCTCCTGGGCGGCCGCGCTTAACATACTAAGGATCAGTTCACTGCCCATTTTGCTGGTGTCAATGTGTTCTTTTTCAAATTCTATCGCCACGCCCAGCATCTTTAGTTCTCTCACAGTTTGAATGCAGTCCAGTGTGTTCCGGGCAAACCGGGAAATGGATTTGACGAGAATGCGGTCTATTTTTCCTGCCCGGCAGTCTTGAATAAGGCGCTGGAAGTCGCTGCGCTTTTCGGCACTGGTACCTGTTACTGCCTCGTCCGCGTATAGTCCGGCGAATTCCCACTCGTCCTTTGATTGAATGTAATTGGTGTAATATTCCACCTGGGCAGCAAAGGAGTTTAACTGGTCGGCAGAGTCGCTGCTCACACGGGCATAAGCCGCGACCCGCAGCTTATGCGCCCGTTCCGCGACAGGCGGTATGACTCTTACTTCCGGCATTCCTTTCTCTCCTTTCCCGGTTGGACATCTTTTTTGTCACACACAACACTACCACATCTGTTTCTCCTTATCTATCACGATACCTACTAAGATTGAGCCCCAAAAATCCCGCGTCTTTCGGCAAAAGGAACAGAGGCCCGCTTACCTTTCCGGTGTATGCTTCCGACGATTTCGGGCTCTGCTTTTTCTCATCCATTGTTCAAATACCATACCTGTTGCAAACTTTATATCAGAATGATAAAGCCGTACAGTGATATGATCTGAATTTTGAGTTTTGAAGTTATGGTATTCCAGCGCTTCTCCCCAGCCATATTCATATTGATAGGCAATCTGCTCGGTAAAGTCATGAAGTTCAGACACCGTCAAATTCTTGACCATATTAAGTTCCAAAACAGCATATAGGCTGTTTCCTTCCGCCTGAACCGTTGGATAAGCCGAAAGTATTTTTTGCTTTATAATCTTCTCCCTTTTTTTATCATACGGCAGAGAAAAATATTGCATTAAGTTATTCGTAGGATATTCGTCTGTATGAAAATTTTTCATTTCCTGTACGATATCCTGATAGTAGCAAACGCCGGAGTCATAGAGAGCCTCCTGCGCTTCAAGGGTATCTCCTTCCATTAGATTAAGCCGGAGCGTAGAATACAGCTTTGGGTTATCAATCAGTCCACTCATTGGTATATATCGGATCGTCATAGGTTTTTCCCTCCTTTTTTATCAACATCATAGCTTAATACTCCATACTTTTCAGCGATGGCAGCATTCGCTTTTTGGCAGGCCGACAGTGTAATTCTTCCCTGTTCAAAAAGCCTTTTTAACAGGCAGAAGGAGATATAATACTGGATTTCCGGGAGCACACTGTCCTGCTTTATTTTTTGAAAATTCATAACGCTTGAACCTCTTTTCTCAGCTTTCCATGTACGGCTCTCTGTTCAAAACGATCAGCATTATGTTGTGGCTCTGAAATAATTCCAATATCTGAACTAAAACAGCAGTGTCACGGCTTAACCGGAACAAGTCCTGCAGCATAACGGCCCGGACTGATTCGCTTTTTACGGCCTTCAGCATTTGCTGCAGGCCCATCCGCCGAATATTTCGGCCAGTGCTCATATCCTGAGAATTTCCGGCAACATAGTATCCCTGCCTCTCAGCTTCTTCCCGGAGGCTTTCCATCTGCCGGAACAGGGCGGCCGGATTTCTGTGGCTGCTTCGGCTGTAAAGCCATATGGGACAATCTAAAAAGGAATAGCTCATCGTTCTCTTTCCCTTCTTTTTTGCTGGCGTCGTGTTCTGTTGCCATCATATAGCTTGGAATAATCCTCATAACCTTTTGCATCTAACTCTCTCAGCCTTTTTGCATTAAAAAGGTATTCCGAGTAAATGTCAGGACCGTATTGTACTATTAATCCCGTATGCTTGGCGAGGCCGTTCCCGCTCATCCATTGGGGTAAGTTGTCCTTTAGGCTGCTGTCAACAAAAGCACAGTTTTTATCTCGCTGTCCCTTTAAATTTACCGTGAGACTTTTCCAGAACTCCGGTTCACCGCTATCCCAGCATACCATTTTAATATCGAGGTTATTCTGATCCATATAATGGCTTACCTGCAGTTCTATTTTATGGATTTCTCCATCTTGTTTCCAATCCAGCAGACCGTTGCCATCCAAAATGGCCTGGTATTTTTCGTCGCTGTATCCATCCCAACGCAGATAGTTCCAGTCCGGTTTTGGACAGGATTCCGCTTCAGCGACTTCTTGAGGAACAGCCTTCATGGGCGGAATTGGAATGGCGCCATGCTGTATAGGAATCAAAATCAGCCGCAGTTTCTCAGCAAAGTATTTCTGATCCGGCATGATATCAATCAAACTGTATTTAGCTGTGAGGAAAGATTTCCCGTCAATCGTACATACCGCAGTTTTTCGGTTTGCACGATAAGTGCAAATAAAAGAAGCGATGCTTTCCGGTGTTGCTTCAAAATATGCATGGATGTATTTATCCATGCCGCTTATGCTCACACCGCAAAAATATTTTTGATTCATAGTCTTTCTCTCTCCCTTGGCAAAAAATAATCCGGGGCTTTCTTTGCCCGGATAAATCTCTCCACATCTTCTATTTTTCTTGTAATAGGAATAGGCGGCAGGGTTTCCAGCACCGATTGGTGATACCGCTGATCCGGGGCTGCCCGGCAGTCCAGAATGCTCACGGCGCAGGCGTCTGTTTCCGTTCGGATCGCCCTTCCAAATCCCTGCCGGAGCTTTATTTGCATTTCCGGGATCACCACGGTTTTGATGTAATCTTTCAGCGACGGGTATTGCTCCCGTTCCGCCTCGCTGATTGGGTCGGGGAGCGGAAAAGGCATGCGCGTAATAATCAAGGAGGATACCATATCCCCAGGAAAATCCACACCTTCCCAGCAGGACCCCGCCGCGAACAGCACCGCGTTGGAAGCCTGCTTGAACTGGTGGATGATGTCCTGGGAATGCCGCCATACTTCCATAAGCGGAAAGGACATACGATCTTTCACTTGGTTATAAACAGCGCCCATGAGGGAATAAGAGGTAAAAAGCACCAATGTGTGGCCACAAGTTGCTTCCACTAACCGGTAGATATGCTCCGCTAAGTATGCGGCTTCTTCGCCGCTTCCCAGCAATCGCTTGGGAGAGTCATCGGGAAAATACAACAAGCAGTTTTCTTCATAATGGAAAGGAGACGGAGCAATAAATTCCTTTGGTTCTTTCAAGCCGTCCAGCCCCAGCACCCGCTTGATTCTTTCAAAGCTGTCTCCGGCCATGAGAGTGCCGGAGGTCAAAATGGCAGGGATTTTTCTGTGCCACACGGCCTGCCTTAACAGCTCCGGGATTTCCCGGCTGGCGGCGTGGAGGCTGGGGATTCCAGTTCTGTCATACTGAATGTATAAAATGTACCGCTTATCCCCGGTAAAAAACAGGTTCAGGGTTTCTTCCGTTCTTCTCAGCCGGTAAGCGATCCACCGCGGGAGCTGCGGCGCCAGCTTCCTTTGTAGCTGGCGGAGGAGAGTAAGGCAGTCCCGTATGGCAGCTTCTCGGTCCGGTGTTAAAATAAAGGGAGTGCGCTGGGCTTCTTCCAGAAGTTCGCCCCGGCACATGGCTCCCATGAGAATCTGGAATTTTTCCCGAAGCTGCTGCGCCGGTAATTTGTAGTTTTCACCTGTCAGCAGATTGCAGAGTTCTTTCAAATCCTCTGTGGACAGGCTTTTCTCGTACATCTGGCAGGCCGCCTCCGGCAGCTTATGGGCCTCGTCGATCACCAAAGCCTGGTAATCATTGAGAAGGGGCCGCAGTTCCTGTAAGCGATGAGAGGCGTCTGCCAGCAGGTAATTATGGTTGCAGATTTGCACAAAAATTCCCGTTTGCCTGGCCGCTCTCAAATACTGGTGATACCGGCAGGCGGTCCTGATCGGGCAGTCATTTCTGCAAGCTTTGGGAACGCAGACCTGCTCCCTGTCAAACTGACTGAGATCCGGCACATCGTCCAAGTCGTAATAGTTCCGCAGGGAAACCAGGGCTTTTCGCTGTTCCTCATTTTTATGACCATTCCTTTCCGCTGCGCTGCAAGGCACCAAAGGGTATGAAACACAGGAGCCTCTAACGCAGCAAGTCGTAATTTGTTAGAATATGCTTGAGGAAGCAGGCACACTACAGAGCACGTGAA
>ENA-OQKO01000935-OQKO01000935.1-human-gut-metagenome-genome-assembly--contig:-NODE-935-length-21641-cov-10.328205_pt1 | contig 21641 bp, 22 predicted proteins | sample MGYA00242777_ERZ504796 | MGnify/ENA primary metagenome ERZ504796 (study PRJEB26092, sample SAMD00036404) | human gut metagenome | host: Homo sapiens | study: EMG produced TPA metagenomics assembly of... | reverse complement strand
AGAAGAGACGGCAGAAAATCTGTTAACAAAAAAGTATAATGTCACAGATAAGAATCAGCTGGAAGCTGATTTTTTAGAAACATTAGCTTATGCGATCGATTCAGATTCGGATATCCAGCTAAAAGTAAATGCTGCAGATACGGATAAGCAGCTTTTATCCGTTTCTGTGACAGAAGAATTTAAGCATCCGAATGGAAAACCGGGAACCGTGTCATATGACAGGACAGCGGTTGTAAATAAACTTCAGGAAGAAGTGCCGGAGATCTGCCTGGTAAGATATTATTTATCGGATACGGACTGTTATAAATGCTATGAGGTCCTGAACGGTGATGGAGTTCCGGTTCCAAAAAATCCGGTACAGGAAGGAAAAACATTTACAGGATGGGCAGATGCAGAGGGAAATGCTCTGGATCAGAATATGACGATGACACAGGATGCAGCTTATTATGCAGTCTGGAATTAAGGAAAAAGATGAAAAAGATAAGAAAAAACAGGATGTTAAATATCCTGATTATTGGGATGGGAACATTTATATTTGTGGAAGTATTTTTATTTACGGCAGTGACAATTTTTATTGCTCACTGCCTTGGAATTTAAGAGGAAAAGGTGTATACTATAAGTATAGAAATATCAGGGAAAACAACATGGAACAATGTTAAAAGATAAAACAGGAGGTAGTTATGAAGAGAAAAGAAAAAGGATGGAAAAAAGCAGTCGTGCTCATGCTGGCACTTATCATGTGCATCAGCAGCATCGTAGTACCACAGCCGGAGGAAGTATCGGCAAAGCAGGCAACATACATTGATTACTTTGGAGAGGATCAGCCAAAGAATCAGATCGTGTTTGCAACATCGGATGATGCCAAATGGCATAAAACGCAGGAACATTGTTGCAATATTTCTACATACAGACATTATCACTGCATAAAAAAGAAAACTGTTTATGCAGGAGAGAAGTTCACGATCATCCCGGTTGCCATGTTTAAAAATGGAGTGGTAGTAGGATCAAAAAACAGTAAAGACGGTATCAAATCCGGTGAACTGAAATACAAATCCTCGAACACCAGCATTGCAACAGTAAATGCAAAGGGTGTTGTGACTGTAAAGAAAAAAGGAAAATGTAAAATCACTGTGACATCCATCTATGATTCCAAGGTAAAAGGAACATTGAGTCTGACTGTAAGCAAAGGAAAGCAGAAAGCAAAGATCACTTTAAAAGAGAAAAAAGCATCTATCGTTGTCGGAAAGACAACCACTATCAAAGTAAAATCCTTTAAAGGGATCAGCAATAAGAACATTGCCTTTTCTTCCAGTGACAAAAAAGTTGCGACGGTATCATCCAAAGGAAAAGTAACCGGCAAGAAAGCAGGAAAGGCAACGATCACTGTAACTTCCCTAATCAACAAGAAAGTAAAAGCTGTGTTTAAGTTAACCGTAAAAACGGCAGATATGGCAGATACAGATTATTCGGAGAAAGGAAAAGGTAAGATCGTACTTGCGGAAAACAGCGTAACTTTATATCCGGAAAAATCTTTCCATAAGATTTATGATCATTGTGGAGATGCTCACAGCCTTGAATATTATACAGAAGATTATAGTAGTCAGGATCATTTTATTGGAAAACAGCTTTTAGTGCAGAAAGAGAAATACGGACAGGCACAGATCCGGGTAAAGAGCATAACCGGAGTAAAAAGCAGTGCGGTTTCCTATAAGTCCAGCAATACAAGCGTGGCATCCGTTTCTGCCACCGGTTTTGTGACACCGAAAAAAGTGGGAACTGCAACGATCACGGTTACGTCAAAAGCCAATAAGAAAGTTCAGGCGAAATACAAGGTAACGGTTAAGAAAAACGACATGGTGCTGGCAGTTGGATTTGATATGTATGATAATATCAAGTACTATGTGAAGAAGAATGAGGATGGAACGATTGAAAAACAGTGGGTACCTCTTAATAGAGAGATGTTTTCGGCTACCAAGAACGTAGCCACAGCAAATTCAGATGATATAGGATTTACGGTAACAAGTAGTAACGAGAATGTTTTAAAAATTAATGCTGATGACGATTTGGAAGTAAGAGGAAAGGGAAGTTCAATTATAACCATAAAAACGGTAGATGGGCGCTGGAGCTATTCCTGGAAAGTAACTGTTAGTGATAAGCCGACATCTTTTGCTGAATATAGTACAGGGTTTAGGACAGGAAAAGGTATTGATGAAGCTTTTGAAAAGGATGGCTGGGTAACAAAACTTTAAACAGCAAGGAAAATTTAATAAAGTAGATGGCAGTCTATTATAGGCTGCCACAGAAAAGTGAACTGCTTGGCATCTGATTACCTTGCAGTTCATTTTTTTTACCACGGTATTTTCAAGATGAAAATATAAATTACACATGACAAAAAAGTCGAAAGGAGATTTATGAGAAACAGGATAACACAATTAAGCAGATTTTTACTGCTCTGTGCAGTAATGTTTCTGGTCAACATGATTCCGCAGAGTGTGAAAGCGATCACGGTAGAAGAAGCAGGAAATGTCTATATGACGGATTCACAGGCAGGGGCAGGGAAACCGTTGTATGGACGGTTGAATATCAACTATACTGGAAATACGAACTATGATACATGGGCTTACGATATTGTTACAAACTATAACACCTATGACAGTGAAAAAGACGAGTATAAAGCCGCTGAAACGGTATTGAAAAAAGCAGATAACTCCGTGATTGGAAAGAAGATCAAAAATAACAGATCTGCAAAGCTTACAAAATCGTCAGGTGGGGATGGAACAGTACGGGCAGCATATTTGGTATGGCAGGCACGAACAAGTGTAGACAGATCGAAAACAGATGCAGCTGCTTTGGCAAAATCAGAAATCGCCTTTGTACTGCCGGATGGATCGGCAAAACTGATAAAGGCACAGTATGCAACTTATGATAATCGGTCGATCGATTATATAAATCAAAAAAAGGAAAATGGAGTAAATAAACAGTACACTTTTGTCAATATGTATGCAGATGTAACAGACATCATTAATAAAAGTGACAAAATCTACGGAACATATTCGGTATTTAACATTCCGTATTATGAACATATCGGTGGCGGTGAGGGCGCCGGAGGATGGCAGCTGATCGTTGTGGAAAACTGTGATATAACGGTTCCGATGAGAGCAGTACGTCTTAGAATGTCTGCGGATTTTAATATTGATGATGTTTCAAAGCATGATGGAGAATGGGTAGAGAAAGACATTAAAACCGGAATGGTTACAAGTGTGAGATCAAAGGCATACAAGGCAAATGATAAAGTGCCTTTGACCGGACAATATCTGATGATTTTTGTGGAGAGCAGTAACAAGATGTCCTCATTTAAAAAAAATAATCTGTATGCACAGAAACCGTCTGAAAAATTTGCAAAGGATAAATTGATTTTAAAATTGGCAAAGGGAATAACTCCATTTTTGTCAATCAATGGATGGCCTTTATACGATAAAGCAACGACAACAAAGGGAGATTTGGTTGATTTTACAATTCCCAAAGAGAGTACACAGCCTGCCTATGCAAATAATAAATACACGCTGCAGACCAATACAGGGGATTACACACACTGGGTTACCATGTTTGTAACGGGTATTGCGGTAGATATTTCGGATAACTTTGCAGAAGGAGCTCAGGTTACGACAGTAAAGAGCCCGACAACAGCTACCGTTTCACAGAAGATTACCAATAAGACGCTGCAGTCTAAGACGGGATATTACAATGGAAAACTGGTTGTTACATTAGACGAAGCATTAACTCCGACGAATACAAAACCAAAACTCACGGTTTATAATAAGGAGGCTGATAAAACAACCACAATCACAGGTGATTGGGATGCTAAAAAACATACAATAACGTTTTCCGTTGATAAACAGGGAGACTGGGGAACAAGGTATGAAAAAAGTAAATTTATAAATCCAAGCAAAGGAAGTTATATCAGTTACAGCATCGACTGTACATATGAAAAAAATTCCGGAAAAGAGGAATTTAAGAATGGATCTAAACTGTCCGGAGATCTAAGATCGCAAAATGTTGCAACAGGTACTACCATTGATAATATATTATCGAAAGAATCAGTTGGAGTTCCGATCTATGTACTTACTGTCAAGATCGACAAAACCACGGTCAATAAAGCTGTAACACAGGTATTTAATAATGGGACGGCGATCACTGGTGCCGGTGGCACAGTAAACAGTAGCAGCATGGTATCCGGTGATTATTACATGACATCGTATGAATTGCCGTGTAATGCAAACATTGTTTCCACACCGACCTTTAATACCGGCTGCGTGTTCAGCATGTGGACGGATCTCAATGAAAAGACTGGTGTTTCGACAAACTGTAAGGTTACATCTGATTATGTGAATGATAAAACCTATGCCTATGAGAGAAGCATGCCTGCTTATAACATGACCTTAACTCTTACCGGAGTGTTGGATGAAGCTGTTTATACCGTTCATCACTGGAAACAGAAAACAACCGGCATTGCTTCCACACATGATGATAAAAATTACGAGCTTGCCGAGACAGAGACAAAGAAAGCACAGATCGGAAGCAAAGTAACGCCTGCAGTAAAGACATATACCGGATTTGACAGTCCGAAAACGCAGACGAAAGCGGTTACTGCAGATGGAAAGATGGTCATTGATTATTATTATGAAAGACACCTTTACAATGTGACCTTAAATGCTGGGACAGGCATAGAAAAAACGATCGGAGCAGGACCGTACCGTTACGGCCAGAGCGTAACGATCGACGCCAATGTAAAAGAAGGCTATCACTGGCTGAACTGGACTGGTAATTATACCGGAGGTTCCGGTGGAGACCAGACCGTGGATACAAAGAAATTTACATTCACAATGCCGGCAGGAAACGTTACAATGACAGCCAATGCAGAAGCAAATAGATATACAATCCATTTTGATCCAAACGGCGGAGCAGGACATATCGACGATATCGAAACCACGTATGATACCGAAGTGACACTGCCGGATGTATGGAATGCAGATGGAACAGCAGCCTATGTAAAATATACACTCGATGGTCAGAATGTAACAGATGGTGTCATTTCCGGGGCAATTCCAAAAGCCATGATGGCAGGATATGAAGAGGAAGAGGAAGACACTGAGATCGAAGACACTGAAATTGAAGATGCCGAAAGTGACGACGTAGAAAACAATGACACTGAAATCGAAGATGCCGAAAGTGAAGACACTGAAATTGAAGATGCTGAAACCCAAGATGATAAAAATTCAGTTATCGATGACGAAGATACCGGAAACGATGGTAATGATGCGGATATAGCAGATGTATCGAAATCCGCGGACGATATGGATGAATCAGGCATGGAAGATAATTCTGATGAAGCTGCAGAAACAGAAGCAGATTCTGATGATACAGACGCTACAGATGAAACAGACCTTGACGGAGATGCTATGCTGGAAAAAAGGACAGAAGATGATGCAGTCGATATGGATGCTTTAAAAGACGCAGATCTGGATAAAACTGAGGAAGATAAGAAAGCCGAAGCACCAAAGAAAAAGGTATATGCATCCATTTTTATGGGCTGGGCTTTGGAAGATGGCAAAGATACCTTTATCCCGAAGTGGAAAGCCGGAGATATCGTTCAGAACCTTGTAGCAGAAGATGGTGGAGAGATCACACTTTATGCTGTATGGGATGATTGTCCGTGGATTCAGGCGCAGGATCTGTATTACACTTTAGAGCAGGCACAGAGCGGATTTATCACGGAAGAAGAGATTTTAAGCCATGCAACAGCGACCGACCGTGAGGATGGAAGCCCGATTTTGCCGGGAACAAACCCGGCTCCAAGTGATCCGGAGGTTTTCACATCCTTTACGATCCCGGACTATCAGGCAGGTGAGTTTACAAACCTGCAGCATGATTTTGCCACATCGGAAAATCTGACTGTAGTTGACCATACAGGAAATACTTATGTGAAACAGATCATGGTGTATGTAGTTGACACAACGCCTGTTGTAGAAAAGCCAGAAGGAAAAACCAGATTTATCAGTGAGAAATATTTTAAATTAGATCATGAACATGGCGGATTGGAAGAAAATTCTATCTGGATGACAGATGCGGATTATCACTCTGCACTGCAGAAAGCATTTGATAATTTGAAAAACGACACGCCGGAAGATGAGTTTTTGATCCCGCATGAAACGATTCTTGAAATGAAACAATATGTCCAGGAGCACGGGATCGGAAACAGTAAAGAGCCTGGAGCATTGACAGAGTTTTATAATCGGTTCATGGCGCCGAATAAAGTAGAATAATTGCGACGTCGCAACAAAAATTTGAAAGGGAAAATTATTTATCAAGTTTTGAAAATTAGCTTGACAAATAATTATAAAATAATTATAATATAATTATGAAAAACATAAGATTTGAATGGGATGAAAATAAGAATAAAATTAATAAGAAAAAGCATGGCTTATCTTTCGAGGAAGCAGTAGAAGTCTTTGGAGACGAAAACGCTATCCTGTTTGATGATCCAGACCATTCGCTTTATGAAGACAGATTTCTCATCATTGGCGCAATTAAATCAACGAAAATATGCATTGTAAGTCATTGTTATCGTGATGATGATAATGTTATTCGTTTAATTTCTGCAAGAGAAGCAACAAAGAGCGAGAAAAAGATATATCAGGAAGGGTGGTAGAAATGCGAGAAGAATACGATATTAAGAATTTGAATCCGAGGAAAAACCCGTATTCAAAGAGGATTAAAAAACAGGTAACAATAAATCTTGATGGGGATGTGATCGATTATTTTAAAGCGCAGTCGGAAAGTTCCGGGATTCCATATCAGACGTTGATAAATTTGTATCTTTCGGATTGTGTTGCGCAAAAAAGAGAGCTGCAGATGTCCTGGAAATAAGGAAAAGAGAAAGAAAAATAGAATAAGCAATAAATGTAAAAGGAAGATGACAAAAGAGCATCTTCCTTTTTGTGTTGCCTGGAAAATTAGAATGTTTTTCCAGTCTCCCGATCAACGATCCTGACATCACAGCCAAGAGCATCTGCTATTTTCTCAACATCTGAGTAACTCATGGTATCACGATAGAGCTTGGTACTTAAAGGTTGTGGTTTCATGCCGATTTTTTCAGCTAGATCGGAAACTTTGATGTTTTTTTCTAACATTGCCTGTTTAATTTGTTTACTTGCACTCATGTTATCACCTCTTGAAAATAATAACATAGAGATAAAATATATTCAAGCACAAATAAAAAATATTCAAAAATGAGCATAAAAGTATTGACAATATATTCAAAATCGACTATAATATAATCATAAAGAACAGGAAAATAAATTACAGGGAGGACAAAAACATGATTTATAGAATTAAAATCGAGGGAAAGGAATACAACGAAAATTACACATTCGAGACACCAAAGGAAGGGGATATCCTGGATGAGTTGAGAGCGATTGTTGAGGACATGGAAGAAGGAAATATTGACAAGCTGAAAATTGAGAGGGAAGCATAAAAGTATTAAAAATCACCCGCCCCGGAGGTTACGAGGGCAGAAAGGACAAAACAATGACAAGACAGGAAATGCAGAATAAATTAGACAGAAAAGATATTTCGGGTGTTGGTGTTAAAGTTACATTTGATTTTTCATCTGGAGAAACCGGAACAACTTATTACTTTTATGAAGACTTTGAAGATGATAAAGGTGTTGATAGAGCAGCAAGGCATTTTTCAGATCTTATCAATAAAGGGAAGGTCAGAAAAGCAGAATATATTTACAGTTAGCCGAAACGCTCCACCCTGGAGCGTCAGCCGCGGGATAATCGCCCGGCTCTGATGATGGCAGATTAAAGAATGGAGGCAGGAAAATGTTAAAAGAATTAACACTTGCAGAGTTTAAAGAGAAATTTCCACAAGTCAGTACATATGGATTGGAAGATCCGTTAAATGTGTTTTTGGAAAACGGGGAAATCTTGATCGAAAGAGAATGGAACGGAGAGGAGTACATTTTGAAAAATGGTAAAACCTACCGTCCGGTATATAAGCCGCTGAATGAAGATGATTATACAGTTATCGGCTATGTAGAAAGTTAGTACAGGAGGAAAAGAAATGGAAAAGTACACCCGCGTGCAGGTTGAAATATTATTGACTGCTGATGAAAAAGCATTGCTTGAGCATTATGTGAAGGAAAATAACCGGAGATATAAAAAACGCGGAGCAACTCGAAACTGGTGGACGCTGGAGAAACTGTTACAGTGTTTATTAAGCGATATAACCTACCAGGCGGTAAAACATCGCAGTGTCCGGGCTGTCTGGCAGAAACTGTCGTGATCCTGTCCCTGCCTTGTTTACAAATTCACACAGCGGAGGCGCTTTGATGTTTAGCGTCTTCGCCACAGGGAAAAGATCCTTTCTTTTTGTTTATCAAAAAACAAAATAAAAGGATACCAGCAGACCTTAGCCGCAGGGTGGAGTTTGTGGGTAAGCTGCTGTTTATGGAATCGTTGATAACTGGGTGGAGAATGTGTGGGAAAATGGTGGGAAAGACGTTTTTCCTTTTCCATGATTTTTCCATGCATTATCCACGCGGTTATCAATGATGGAATAGCTGTTTATCCATAAAATCCACGCTGTTCCTACGGTGTTGCAAGACGGGGAGAGCGGCCGCTGTCCTGAGGGGTTTAGCACTGTGCCGGAGGGGTGTCCCGCGGCGCGCGGACGGAGTGTAAGCAGCGAAGCGGGGCGCCCCTCCGGGGCGGCGCTAAGCCCTTCAGGGCTTCTGCCGGGCGCGTAAGCGCCCGGCTTAACCCCCGGATTGTAACACGGGGGTATAAATGCGATAGGCGACTCTTAATCCAGAGGGCACAAATGCCGGAAATACGGCAAAAACTCCGGTAAAAACTTTAGTTTACACCTTGTTGACTGATACCCCAAAAGTCAACATGATGTAAACTATCCGCAAAAATACAAAAAATAACCTGCCTGCATACGGTATTGCGGGGAGTTACAGGTATTTTGAATTTTGAAAAAACGAAACGAAAAAAGAATCTTTTAAGGAGGTGGAGAAGATGGCGCAGACAGAAAACAGTGTTACTGCTTATGATGTGGAAGACTGGAAGAATAAAGGCAGAATGCAGATGTCGCCGGCAGAGCGTGAAAGCTGGTTAAATGAAGGACAGCTTCTTTTAACTGATTACGCAGAAGGAATCGAACGGGAGTGGGAGCTGATCAAGTTTTATGGACAGCTCCTTGCGGCGGTGGCAGACTGGTGCATCGTCTTTTTAAAAGGTGCGCACGGGCCGAAGTGGACGGACGGGCAGGAACTTAATTATAAGCGCAGGCGGATTGAATACCAGCAGGAAGAAATGATTGCACACGGCTTTTTCATTCCGCCAGAGTTTGCTGATCTGCCGCCGGAGATGGATGTAAATTATATGCGTGGCAGGGAGAACATAAAGAAAAATGCAAAAGCAGCGTTAAAACAGATTTTAGAAAATCCGGATTATCAGTTTGTAGCAGATCATGCAAGTTTTCTCGGGCGGATCCAGACGGCGTGCATGCGCATACGACCGGACGAAGTGACCGGAAGAGTAGGAAAGCTGCAGGAAGCGGTTGAAAAAAATGATTTTCCAGGAATGCGGCGTTATGCAGATGCGGATCCGGTCATTGCGGCGGCAGCCGTCTGCAGGGCAGAAATGGAACCAGCGTTAGATGATTTGAACCCGTTTTAACTGTGATAATGTCGGAAAAAAAGAAAAAAGGTTATGTGGTGGGAGCCTTGTTTCAAGATAAGGCAGTAACCAAAAACAGCTTAATCATACCGGCTGTTTTGGTGGGTGGAAGAAAGAAAAAACACACAGAAGGGAGGAATGTACATATGGGTGTGAGAGTTGTGATCCCGAACATGTCAAAGACGTTCGGAGCACTGCACTATGCCGGTGAAGGGGAAGCAGTCACCTGGAACATTTGCGGGGAAGACGTAAAAGGAAATTTCTACACGTTCTTTGCAGATGCACTCCGCGGGGAAGTCGTGGAGGCTTTAGTAATCGGCGCGAACGGATCCCAGCCGTTTGAATTTGGTGAAGCGGTCGTTTTGGAAAATCCAAGCATTATTGCAAGAAGTCATGAGACGCGGAGCGACGGAATGAATAACTTGCTTTTAATGGCAGATGGTATCTATCGGGAATCAGATGTCTGCCTGGAAGATAAACCGGATGATGGCAGTGTAGACGAGCTGGTGGAAGAATACCTGGTAAAACACGGGTACAGCATTATGAAGCGGGACGAATGAAGAAAAGGTAAATGAGAAAAGCAGATCAGAAAAACAAACAAAACGATATGTGAAAACAGGAAGAGAGGAAAATATCATGGAATTAAAAAATGTATTTATTGATGCAGGAAAATCATTAGGAAACATCACCTTTGCTGGAGCAGGAAAAGAAAACCAGCAGCGTGCAAATGGCAGGCGTACGGTTACATCAAGAACTTACAGCCTTTATTCCGATGTACAGCGCGCGGATAACGTTGAGGTTACCATTCCTGGAAAGGCAGGGGTAAAGCATTTTGAGTACGAGGAACCGGTGGCGCTTATTAATCCCCGTGTGGAAATTGAAGGATACGCGATCAATAACAGGGGTTATGTGAATTATAAAATTTATGCGGATGATATCATTTCCGTGGATGAGCTGGCAGATACAGGGGTAAAGCAGTAATCCGGTAAAAGAAGCATATGCAGCATAGCAAATGAAACAAAAGAAAACAATTCAAAAAGAAAAGAATAGAAAATAAAAAAGATTAGAAAGATGGAGGAAAGACAATGAGATTTTCAGAAGGATTATTTATCGATACAGAGAAAACATTAGGAGAATTAAAGTTTGCGGCATTGCGCAGAGAGAACTACGCACAGGACGAAGAAGGGAATGTGACCGATGAGGTTACAAAACGTACATATGACCTGAAATGTCAGCGCCAGGGGCACACGATCACAGTCAGCATTCCACCGGAAGCCGGAGAAAAAGACTTCCCATACAATGCGGCGGTAACGCTTGTAAATCCGGTAGTAAGCGCAAGAGCGGATGCAACGTTTGGTGGAAGGGCAACGGCAGACTGGTACATCAATGCGGACGATATCGTATTGGCAGATGCTGCAGGAAAACCTGCTGATCAGACAAAAGCTGCCGGAGCAGACGCATCGAAAACAGCAGATCAAAACAAAACATCTGATAAGACAGCAGATAAGACCGGAACGGATGCGAAAGATGGAGGAAATAAAAAATAAATAACCGGATGGGAGAGTGGAATAGATGAACAGATTTCCAATCTGGAAAGGAAAACGCATCGGGCGTTATGATGACAGGCTGATTTTAAGGTCTGTCATTTTTTTTGCCCTGACCGTTGCAGCATTATCAGTATTTACGATCTGGATGACAGAGAGGAATATCCTGTTTAGGATATTCCTTCTTTTCCTGATCACAGTTTTGTGTCTGCTGGATCTGTTTTATAAATGGAAAAGCGGCAGCATGGTGGATATCCGAAACCGTCAGGCAATGTCGCGGATGCTGCTGGAAAACCGATGGTTTGAGACAGAGCCGTTGCAGCGTTATAGATCAGGCGGCAGAATGGAACGGATCACCTATTTTCCGGCGCTTTATTACAGAAGGAAAAACAGGCATATTTATGTGACAGTTAAGATCACCATGGGAAAATACCAGGATAAATTACTTCATCTGGAAGAGAAGTTGGAAACCGGATTAAATTGTGAACTGGTAAAAAAAGATACAAAGGATATCTGGGTCAGATATGAATTTTTAACAGGAGTGGAAAAGAGCCGGATCGGTATTCAGGATGTAAAAGCAGAAAATGGAGAACTGAATCTGATGCAGCATATCTCATGGAAATATGATAAATTGCCGCACATGTTGATTTCAGGTGATACAGGAAGTGGAAAAACGATCTTTCTTCTGATCGTGATAAAAGCATTGTTAGAATCAGGTGCAGTGCTGCATATCTGTGATCCGAAGAAAGCAGATTTATCTTTCTTATCCAGGATCATGCCGGATGTGCATTACAGTACAGAAAGCATAATGGAATGTGTGGAAACTTTTTATGAAGGAATGGAAGCGCGTTATGATGAAATGCAGGAACATCCGGATTTCCGGATGGGTGCGAATTATGCGAAAGTCGGTTTGACGCCGCATTTTCTGATCTTTGATGAGTATGTGGCTTTTATGGACACTCTTGCAAAAAAAGAATGGGAAGAGGTTATGAAGCTGATCCGGATTATTATCATGAAGGGCAGACAGGCAGGATATTTTATTATTCTTGCGTGTCAGCGTCCGGATGCAAAATATCTCGGAGATGGTGTCCGCGATCAGTTCGGTTTCCGTGTTGCGCTGGGTAGTATGTCTGCAAGCGGGTACACCATGATGTTTGGCAGTATTGATAAACAATTTAAAGAAAAAGATATTGCGGGGCGCGGCTATGTAAACACCGGAAACGGTGTTGTAACAGAGTTTTACGCTCCATATGTAGATCCGCGATATGATTTTTTTACAGAGCTGTCGCGGATCTATGAGAAAAGACAGCAGGAAGGAGAAGCGTGTGATCGAATGTATGAAAACGGCAGCGAAACTGCCGGAGAGGAATGAGGAAAAGGCGATTGAAGAAAAAGAAAATAAAAAACAGACGGAACATATTTATATCAGCGGACCGATTACCGGAACATCGGATTATATGGAACGTTTTGAGAAAGCAGAAAAGGAATTAATAGAAAATGGATATTCCGTGATCAATCCGGCGAAAGTCAATGCAATGCTGCCGGAAGATGCGACGTGGGAGGAATATATAAAAGTATCATTGACGCTGCTGTCAATCTGCACCGGGGTGTACATGATGCCGGGCTGGAGGGAGAGCCGTGGTGCAGTACTTGAGTTTATGCAGGCAAGACGTAATGAAATGCAGATCTATGAGGATATCCCTGGGAGACTGCAGGACTGAATTATAAAATGGGATGGTGGCAGATGTGGAAAAGAACCAGGAGACGTTAAAAGAGATTGAGAAAAAACGCAAAGAACTGGGATTATCCCAGGTAGAACTTGCAAAACGCATTGGTTTTTCAAGAGGCTATTATAACATGCTGATACACGGGAAAAAGCCGGTCAGTGACAAGCTGGCTGACCAGCTGCAAAATGTGCTTCAGGAATACCGGAAAGAAAAAGAAAGCGGCTATGGAATGCAGACAGAAGATCTGGAGGAAGGTTTTAAATCAGCGGATGATGTATGGAATATTAAAGAAGCAGGAGAGATGACAGACGAGTATATAGAAGAAAATGAAGATTCCATTGCATTTGATCCGGTGGAATGGATTACGAACCTGGAAGCCAGACGAAAAAGCTACGGCGTATCACAAAATGAATATGTTGAAACAGCAGGAATCAGCAGGGGGTATTACGGTATGCTGCTGATTGGAAAGAAGCGGGCAACAAAAAAGCTGTTAGAACATTTGGAAATGGTTCTTGAGATATTTAATCCGGATAAAGAAATGGAAATTTTATTTGACTATGTTCGGATCCGGTTTGCAACCACGGATGAGAGACGCGTGATCGAAGATGCCATGAATATCCGGATGCAGTACATGATCGAGGAAGCGCACAGTTTTTATGGATACGGGCGTCAGTATATTTACGGAGATATCACAGTCATGGTATCGCCGGAACATGAAAAAGGCATTCTGCTTGAATTAAAAGGTAAAGGGTGCAGGCAGTTTGAGGCATTTTTGAAAGTACAGAAACGTACCTGGTACGATTTCTTCCGGACGGCAAGAGAAATGGGGGCGGTATTTAAGCGGATCGATATTGCGATCAACGACCGTGCCGGGATTTTAAATATCCCGGAACTTGCAGAAAAATGCCGTCGGGATGAATGTATCACGATTTTCCATAGTTTTAAGGATTACCAGTCCGGGGAACTGATAAGGAATCGGGAAAAAGATGCGGCAAGCATGGGAAATACATTGTACCTGGGATCCTTAAAAAGTGAAATTTATTTCTGTATTTATGAAAAGGACTATGAACAGTATGTAAAAAACGGCACTCCTTTAGACGAGGCAGAGACAAAGAACCGTTTTGAAATCCGGTTGAAAGATGAGCGTGCGGAATGCGCCATGGATGATCTTTTGGAAATGGAAGACGTTGCCTGTACTGCCTATTCTATCATCAATCATTATGTAAGGTTTGTAGACGCAGATCCGGAGCAGGAGCGCAGAAACTGGCCGCTAAATGAGCGCTGGGTGTGGTTTTTAAACGGACAGTACCGGAGCATTAAGCTGACGACAAAACCGGAAGAGTACACACTTGACCGGACACTCCTCTGGCTTACAAGACAGGTCGCACCGTCCCTTAAAATGGTACAGAAGCTGGATGATCTCAGAGGCACGCGCCTGGCGAAGGATATGATCGAGGAAGCCAATCTGTCCCCGCATCATAAAAAGATCTTAAAACAACAGCAGGCGGCACTGGACGATGTTGTCACAGCAAGGCAGAAAGGAAGAAAATGGATTGATGATCTTAAAGAGGAATACATGGAATCCTGAAATTGCGGCGTCGCAATTTTTAAAGTGCAAAGCTGGATGTGTTATGGAACATGCGCCATAAAGAAGAAATAAAAAGAAAAAAGAAAAAATGTAACAGTAAACAGACGGCAATAAAAAAGCTGTCTTTTTTTTATGCGCAAAATGCGCGGAAAGGAAAGAGAAAGATGAATTTTGGACAGGGAATTTATACGTGGCTCATGACGAATATACAGCCTCTGGTTTTAGGAGGGATTATTATTGTTGGTCTTGTGCTTTTATTTAAACACAAGATTGCGGAGCTGATTGTTTTTGCAATTATCGCGGTCATAGCGGTTGGTTTTGTCTTTAATCCCTCTGGGACAAAAGACACGATGTTAAAGATCTATAATGGCACGATCATCGAGGGCGGTGCTCCAGATGATGGAGGGGAATGATCCCTGATAAAAAAATAAGGTGCGGGGCGGGATGCCCTGTGCCTTGGATAAATGAAAAGGATGAAGAAAACCGCCGGACAGGCAGAAAGGAAAGAAAGGGAAGAAATGAAACAGGTAAAGTCATATACAAGCATCTGGAATGTTGAAAAAGTGATACATGCGGTCGGGGATGTTAATCTGCCGTTTCCGGCGACGATAACACAGATCGGGTATTTTACCGGAACGGCAGTTGTATGTCTTATGATTCACAACCTGCCGCCATTTGTGTATATAAAAAGTTTCGTTGTATGGGCTGCGATATGCGTAGGAAATGCGTATCTGATGTCAAAAAAGAGCTTTGATGGCAAAAATCCGTACCGATTTTTATGCGCGGCGTTTAATTATCTGATACGCCCAAAAGAGACTTATGCAGGAAAACGTGTGGTGTATCGTAAAAAGACGGTAAATGAATATATTACCGCAGTGAGGAGGGATATATATGTTCCCGATTAAGTACATCGAAAACAATATGATCTTAAACCAGCAGGGAGAATGGTGGGCGTATTATGAACTGATCCCGTACAACTATGCTTTTTTATCTCCGGATGAAAAGATGGCAGTACATGAACGGTTCCGTCAGATCATGACGGTAAACAGGGAAGGCAAGATGCATGCGCTCTGCATTGCATCTGAAACATCCGTAAGGGACAGGCAGGAACGCTGCAAGAGACACTTAAAGGGGGATCTTAAAGAAACAGCAGAAAAAGTGATCGACATCCAGACAGAAGGGCTGATCACTTCTATGGGTGGAATAGAAAATGAAGTTACCTACCGTTTCTTTTTAGGTTTTAAGCTGATCAAGGGAGAAGAGGAAGTTAGTGTAAAGAAGGTCAAGGAAGATATTTTAGCCGTATTTACAGACTTTATAAACAGTGTCAACCATAACCTGATGGGTGATTTTGTCAGCATAAACAGTGCAGAGATCGAGCGGTATGCAAAACTGGAAGACTTTTTAAGACAGCGTGTAAAAGGGAAGTTTTCCTTAAAACGCCTGGAAAAGAAAGACATTGGCTACATTGTAGAGCATATCTATGGACAACAGAAAACGCCGTATTATAAATATGAGTATTCATTTCCAAAAGAAAAGCTGGAGAAAAAAACGTTAGTCCGCAAGTACGACATTCTCCGCCTGACGCGCTGTGTGCTGCAGGAGCATCAGAAACATATCCGGATGATAAGGGAAGAGGGGGAAAGCTATGTTGCATACCTGACAATCAATGCTTTAATCGGGGAACTGGAGTTTCCATCGTCGGAGATCTTTTATTATGAGCAGGAGCGTTTCCGTTTTCCGGTAGACGTCAGTATGAACGTTGAAATCATGCCGAACAGAAGCGCATTGACGACGGTCAGAAATAAGAAAAAGGAATTAAATGACTTAGATGAGCATGCGTATGAGGCTGGTGCCGATACGGATAATTCCGTGGTAGAGGCACTGGTGGATGTGGACGAGCTGGAAAAGGACTTAGGCAGAACAAAAGAATCCATGTACAAATTAAGCTACGTTGTCCGGATTGCTGCAGAAAGCGAAGAGGAGCTGGAACGTCGTATCGCGGAGGTCAGGGATTATTACGAGAATGATTTTAACATTAAACTGGTACGCCCGTTTGGCGATATGATCGGATTCCACGAAGAATTTATTCCGTCTGGATCAAGATATGAAAATGATTATATCCAGTATGTGAAAGCAGATTTCCTGGCGGGACTTGGATTCGGTGCAGCGCGCATCCTGGGTGATCCGGATGGAAGTTACATCGGGTATGACACGGAGACTGGAAATAATATCTACATAGACCCGTCTCTTGCCTGTCAGAACGTAGCCGGCAGTGTTACAAATGCCCTTGCTGTGGCATTTACCGGAACGCTTGGCGGTGGTAAATCAATGTCTGCAAATAACATCATTTACCAGGAAGTTTTACATGGCGCAAGGGCGCTGATCCTTGATCCGAAATCAGAACGCGGGAAATGGAAAGAAATGCTTCCGGAACTTTCGGATGAAATTAACATTATCAACCTGACCAGTGATGAGGGCAATAAAGGAATGCTTGATCCGTATGTGATCATGCAGAATAAGAAAGATGCAGACAGCCTGGCGATGGATATCCTGACATTTTTGACTGGTGTCAGTATTAAAGATGGAAAACGTTTCCCGCTTTTACGTGATGCGGTAAAGGCAGTTACAAAAAGATCGGATAGCGGACTTTTATATGTGATCGATGAATTAAATGAGATGGAGGATGAAGAAGCGCATCTGCTTGCAAGCCACATAGCAGCGTTTACCGATTATGATTTTGCGGGATTGCTGTTTTCAGATGGAAAAGTGACGCGTAAGATCAGTGCAGATAAGGCTTTAAACATTTTGCAGGTGCAGGATCTGATGCTGCCGGATTCTGAAAAAAATGTGGAGGAATATACCAGTATCGAATATTTAAGTATTGCGGTTATGATCACGATCGGAACTTTTGCATTGGATTTTATTTATTCAGACAGGAAAATTTATAAAATCGTTGCTTTAGATGAGGCATGGAGTCTCCTGCAGGTAGCACAGGGAGCAGCTTTATCGAATAAACTTGTACGTGCCGGACGTTCCATGCAGTCCGGTGTGTTTTTTATCACGCAGAGTTCTTCCGATCTTCTGGACGAAAAAATCAAAAACAATATCGGTTTGAAGTTCGCTTTTCATTCCACAGATAAGACGGAGATCCGGAATACATTAAGATTCTTTGGGCTGGATCCGGATGATGAAGAAAACCAGAATGCGATCATGGCATTAGAAACTGGGGAATGTCTGATGCAGGACATTTACGGTCGTGTTGGAAAAGTACATACACAGATATTACTGCAGCATGTATTTGACGCATTTGATACCAGACCTCCAAGAAGGGAGGAAGTTTCATGAGAAAGAAATGGGGAATGAAAACAAAAAGACTGCAAAAGCCGCGCAAACAGATCCTGTCAGCATTTCTTGTATGCATGCTTCTGACAGGATTATTTTTATCGGCTGCCAATATGGAGGTAGCTGCGGCTTCCGGACTGGTAGATGAAACGATCGATGCTGGAAATCTGTATAGTCAGTACCGGTGGGATAATTATCAGATCGATTTCTATGTGGACACTTCCTGGGACTGGCTTCCCTGGAATTGGATGGACAGGATAGATAATAAGATTTCATCCGTTTTTTATGGAATCAGTGACGGAATCTGGCTGATCAGTGTATTGCTGAGCAGCGGAACGGGATATATTGTGCAGCAGACGTATTCGCTTGATTTTATCGGTGATATGGCAGACGACATCGGAAAGAACATTCAGATCCTGGCGGGCATGAATACCGGATCGAAGAAATTCAATGCGGATGGTTTTTATACCTGGCTGTTACTGTTTATCGTATTGATCGTGGGCGGCTACATGGCATATGCCGGGCTGATCAAAAGAAAAACCACAGAGGCAGTCAGCGCAGCGGTAAATATGCTTGTGATCTTTCTTTTAACTGCCGCGTTTATTGCTTATGCGCCGCAGTACATTAAAAATATCAATGATTTTTCCGCGGATTTAAGCAATGGTGTCCTGGAGCTTGGGGCAAAACTTGTCATGCCGGGAAATGATGAGATGGGAGTAAAAGCAACAGACAAGATCCGGAATAACCTGTTTGCAATTCAGGTCTATAAACCATGGCTGCTTTTGCAGTTTGGTACGACGGATGAAACTGCAATCGAATCAGAGCGTATTGCAGCGGGAGTTGATGGAGATCGTATTAAATCAATTTTATCTGTCAGTCCTGTAACGAATTTCGGAGAAGACCGTCAGACTGCAGTAAAGACAGATATTGAAACTTATAAAAATGTAAATATGACTGTGACAAATGTAGCAGGCAGATTTGGAACAGTTATTTTAATAGGTTTTTTGAATCTGATCATCAGTATTTTTGTGGTCATAATGTGTGGGCTGGTTATATTTACCCAGCTTTTGTTTATCATATTTGCGCTATATCTGCCACTGAATTTTATTTTATCCATGCTGCCGACTTATAACGGATTGTTGAAAAAGGCGGTGTTAAAACTGTTCAATACGATTTTAATGCGCGCAGGATTAACACTTCTCATTACGATTGCGTTTTCTCTATCTGCAATGATCTATTCCATGTCAGGAGATTATCCGTTTTTAATGGTTGCATTTTTACAGATCGTTGTTTTTGTTGGAACGTATTTAAAGATGGATGAAATTTTATCTATGGTTGCGTTAGGAGATGGCGGCAGCAATAAGCGTGGTCGTTTCTTAAAGAGCATGGGAAGATATATGGTTATGAGAAAATTGTTTGGACGAAGGTATTATTCTGGCGGCAGACGTGCTGCAGTAAGCAGAAGTGCAGGAAATGGAACTGGCGGCGGTACAGGTGGAAATGCTGGAAGCAGTTCTGGAAATGAACCGGCGCCTTCAGGTGAAAGCAATTCACAGAGGGCATCATCACATACAAATAATAGTGGCAGTAAGCCTGTAAGAGAACCAGTCCGGGCAAATGAAAATGTGAATGGGACGGAAAACAATGGAGCGTCTGAAAATGAAAGAACGACAGTATCTTACGGCAGTAAAACACAGTCTGCAGGTACAAAAGCCGGAAAACGTGTCGGTATGGTTATGGATTCCGGAAAACGCTTAAAAGACCGCATGAGCCTGGTAAAGGAAAATGTAAAGAATACACCGACTGAAATAAAATATCAGGCAGGATTGCATCGGAAAGCAATAGATCGGAACGTAAAAGACTTTAAAGAGAGCATAGCTGGAGAACGGAACAGGAGAGAAACGGGACGTCTGCAGGAACGAAACCGGATTCAGACAGATGCAGGAAGGAAACGCCGTGAAATGTATCTTGCGAAGCGAAGAAATGAAACTGCGCTAAAACGTTATGATGGAATTAACATCCACCAACGGATTCCGGTAAATGGAAAAGAACTGGATAAATACCGTGGTGTGGATGGTTTAAACCACGGCGCAAAAGCAGGAAAAAGCTTTATTGACAGCAGGGGGCAGGTGCGGAAAGCATCAGATGAAAAATTACAGAACATGGCAGGAAGTGAAGAACGGATCAGGAAAAATGACCAGAAGGCAGAGCACATAGGAACGCCGTTAGAGGATATCCGTTATAAACAGAGTGTAACCCGTCTTCCGTATTCAAACAGGGATGTAAGAAAAGAACTTGGAACTTACGGAACGATGTTAAACAGTACGGATCAGGAAAAATTTAGGAAAGACCTGCATCAGCAGAGAAATGAAGATCATGGGCTGCAGGAGAGAAATGGTGGACAAAGTGTAAGAGAAACGGAAACAGGAACAGAGTCTGTACCTGGCAGAACCATTATAAGGTCTGGCGGAAATGCAAAAGACTTAAGAAGTGATGTTTTAGCAGAGCGAAGGAGCGCAGGACATGCAGAACCGCATGTAAAAAAGATAACAGGATTGAAAAAGGATGATCGGAGGACAGACAGGAGGAAATAAAAAGAGATGAAACGTGTAAAACGGATCATAGGTACGTTATGTATTTTGTTTCCTGTTTTTCTGTTTTTGATTTGCGGCGTGATGCTGATCGGAATATCCGATGAGGGTGAAGACGGGGATCCGGCGCATGCGTCCGGTCTTGGGTTATCTGACAAAGTAAGGGAATATGCAGCGTTTGTTGGAGATACGGCGGCGGAATACAACATACATGAGTATGAAAAGTATCTGCTTGCGATCATGATGGTAGAATCCGGGGGAGAAGGGAATGATCCGATGCAGTCACTTGGAAACAGTGGACTGACAGAGGAAGAGAAAACTCCTTCGGAATCCATCAAAGCTGCAGTTGCGTATTTTGCCATGTTGCTGCAGAAAGCGGACACGTTAGGTTGTGATCTTGATGCAGTGATCCAGGCATACAATTATGGAGCCGGATATATTGATTATATATCAGTCAGGGGAAAGGCTCATACATTTCAGTTGTCGTGTGATTTTGCAAGCAGCAAATGCGGCGGCAGAAAAGTAAAGTATGATAATCCGGTTGCGATCGCGCAGAATGGCGGATGGAGATATGGCTACGGAAACATGTTTTATGTATATCTTGTAAAACAATATCTGGAGTCAGAGCCGTTACCAGCAGATACGGCGAATGCGGTTCTTGCGGAAGCTTATAAATATCAGGGATGGAAATATGTCTGGGGTGGTTCAAGTCCGCAGACATCCTTTGACTGCTCCGGGTTAACGCAATGGTGTTTTGGACAGGCGGGAGTGTCACTGCCGAGGACAGCGCAGGAACAGTATGAAGCCGTGCAGCATCTGGAGCTGGAGGAAGCGCAGCCGGGAGATCTGGTCTTTTTCACGAAAACATATAAGACAGACAATTACATCACGCACGTTGGGATCTATGCCGGAAATGGAAGGATGTTTCATGCCGGTAACCCGATCGGCTTTGCAGACTTAAATACGAATTTCTGGAAAGAACACTTTGTATGTATTGGAAGGGTCAGCATGCCGTCAACATAAATGCGATGTCGCAACGGCAGAAAGGAAAAGAAATGGAGAAAGAAAACAAAATGGGACAGGAAAAGAAAGTACAG
>ENA-OQKO01000932-OQKO01000932.1-human-gut-metagenome-genome-assembly--contig:-NODE-932-length-21689-cov-5.204712_pt1 | contig 21689 bp, 19 predicted proteins | sample MGYA00242777_ERZ504796 | MGnify/ENA primary metagenome ERZ504796 (study PRJEB26092, sample SAMD00036404) | human gut metagenome | host: Homo sapiens | study: EMG produced TPA metagenomics assembly of... | reverse complement strand
GTTTCGCATCTGTCCATCTTAAGCTGGATTCTTATATGCGAGGGTGTCGATGCTCCATGATCATGGGTTTTACCAAGCCGATTGAACACTTTAATCTACAACGAAAGAAGGTGATTACAATGAACACTCTTTACGTCGGTATCGATGTAAGCAGCAAATCCAATGTCGTTTACTTAATGCTTCCAAATGGAGATAAACACAGCAACTTTTCTGTTGCTAACTCTCATGAAGGTTCTACCCTGTTGGTAAAAAAAATCTATTCTGCTTTAACTTCACATTCCCTTGACACGGTTCTGATCGGTCTTGAAGCAACCTCAGTTTACGGAGACAATCTCGTGTACTTCTTAAGGGAAGATGCCACTCTGGCACCGTTTAACAGAAAGATTCATGTCCTCAATCCTAAGCAAGTCAAGAAGTTTCACGATACTTACAATGACTTGCCAAAGAATGATTATGTGGACTCTTTTGTTATTGCTGACTGCCTGCGTTTCGGTAGAATCAACAAAGAGGTATATATGGGAGACTACCGTTATAAAGCTCTCCAAAACCTCACACGGGCACGTTTCTTCGCTGTTCAGAATCTTGTCAAAGAAAAGCAGCGTGAATATTACGGTGCGGCAGAGCCGCCAGTCCGGTGTGGCGAGAGCCACCTGTCCGGACTAACGGAGCCACCCCATTTTTTTATTAAGTTACTTTGCCATTGCTGGGTCCAGTCCATATACTTCTCTCATAGAGAGGTCTTTAGCTGGGTCAACACTTTCAATATCGATCTTATAGGAATCATACGATATGCGATCCATGATGGCATCGGCAAGAGTACTTTCACCATCACAGATTTGCTGGTACCACTCACTTTCACGGAACTGAGAACAAAAGATTGTTGAAGATTTTTTACGTCTTTTATGTATCAGTTCAAAAAGATTTCTGGCTTCAGCTTCTGTCAGTTTAAGAAGCAGCCACTCATCAAGGATCAGTACTATTGGCTTGGTGTATTTCTTCAGGACAGTCGAGAAAGTTCCATTGTCCCTGGCAGCCTGTAAGTCCAATAATAGATCAGGAAGTCGTACATACCGTACTGAGTAATAGTGCTTGCATGCTTCCATGCCAAAGGCACAGGCCATGTAAGTTTTACCACTTCCGGTTGCTCCAGTAATAAAGATGTTCCGGTATTCTGTAATGTATTCACAGGTTGCCAGACGGTTGATCAGTGCTTTGTTCAGCTTTCGTCCAGAATGGTAATCAATCGCTGCAATGCTGGCATCTGGCTGTTCAAACTCAGCCTGGCGGATCAGCCTTTTCAGACGATTGTTTTTGCGGTTGCTATATTCGACATCAACAAGCATACCGAACCGATCTTCGAATGGAACTTCCTTCATTGCAGGATCATCCATCTGGATACGGAATGCATCTGCCATAGCAGTCAGACGCATTTCAATAAGTTTATCGATTGTACTTTGATTTGTCATGATTGTTTACCTCCATAGTATCTGGCTCCTCTGGTTATGCCGTGTGGTTTTACTGCCTGAGATGATTCTGATCCGGTATCAGGTTCATCCTTTGCTGCAACCAATAGATTTTTGATACTTTTATAGCTGGGTTTACCGGAATAAGAGAGCGCCGTGGCGCAGGCCTGTTCCAGTTTTTCTGGCGAATGTTTTTCTGCCAGTTTCAATAATCCCATGCAGCTTCTGTAGGATTGCTGTTCAATTCTGCCGGAGGTAAGTATCGCATTGACAACCTTACTTGTGTTAATTCCAATCGAATCAGCCCACTTACGGAATCGGTCACCATTCCATTCCAGATATTTCTGGTGTTCCTGTGGCATATGTTCTGTCACTGTAGAATATTGACCGCTTCTTCCATAGAGTCGTCTGTGGGAGGCAATACGATTGTGATTATAAAATATTTCAACCGTTGTATCTGTTATACGCACATCAACCTTATTTTTGATATACTGATAAGGCACGGAGTAGAACATTCTGTCTACTGCGATGTGATAGTTAAACTGGACGGTGGCTTGTTTCCACTCAGCCAGTTCAAAAGGTGTAGCAGGCAACGGAGCCAGTAACGGCATTTCTTCCCCAAGAAATAAACTGAGCCTGCTACATTCCTTTTTCTGGAATTTACGAGCATTGTAGGCATCCAGTTTTTCACGGATTGAGGCATTCAATTCTGCAAGAGAGAAAAACTGCTCATTGCGAAGGGCTGCTGTTATCCATGTGGATATCTTTCCTACTGCTCCCTCTACATTCGGTTTATCCTTGGGTTTCCGGACTCTGGCTGGAAGGATGGCAAGATTGTAATGTTCTGCCATCTCATGATAAGTTGTGTTTAAGGCAGTGTTGTACCAGTCACTCTTTTTATGATTCACTGCGGTTGTACAGTTATCAGAAACGAGCATAGGTGTGACACCGCCAAAGAAATCAAACATCTGGACATGAGCTTTGATCCAGTTGTCAGTTTTCTCATTCATATATGCTTTTACAAAAGCATACTGACTGTAAGTTAATACACCTACAAATATCCATGCATCTGTGATTTCTCCAGTGTCCGGATCAATGATGTGGGCAGGATCACCGGCCCAGTCAACTTCAATCTGTTCACCTGGTTTTCTGGGGATATGCATGGTAGCCCTGCGTTTTTCTTCATCCTTCTGGATGTAGTAGCAGAACTGAGAATACATTAGAGGCTCTTCGCTGCTCATGCGGCACTCCTCGCAGTATTCTACCCAGAGAAGCTTTTTGTTTACACCGTTCCGCAGAAGTTCTTTGCGGATGTAGTCAAAGTTTGGCATGCGTTTATTCGTTGCCGACTTATCCTTAGGAAACATCAGCTCCTCTAGTGCGCTGTCGGTCATGTCGAAATCCAGCGGCCATGAAAGATTGATTTCCGCTGCCTTTTTCAAAACCTTGGCGACTGTGTTTCTGGATACACCGCAACTCTGTGCGATGTTCCTCTCACTGAATCCTAAGCTTTTCAAGCGTAGGATTTCACGATACTTGGTCATAACTTACGACCTCCTTTATCTGTATTCACACCAAAGGTGTGTATTTACAGTATAAAGGAAATATATGTAATAGAGCCCAATACTGTGGCTCTGAATTACCGGAATATATGGCTCTCATTCTCCGGAATGGTGGCTCTCAAAGTCCGGACAGGTGGCTCAGAGAGCCCCGGAATAATCAAGCAGCGATTCATGAATGTGCTGTTCAAGAAGTATTCTACTATGACGCAGGAGAAGGTATTCAGCGATGCCTTCAGCACTACTGCCCTTGCTGTCTACGATGAATTTGAATCCGCAGAAGCACTGGCAAATATGGACTTACATGAGCTTACTGACTTCATCATTGAAAAAGGAAAGAATCGCTTTCCTGATCCTGTTGCAGTAGCCAAAGCCATTCAGAAAGCTGCCCGCAGTTCTTACCGTTTACCCAAGACGGTAAATGACTCTGTTAATCAGGTGCTTTCAATATCCATAACCTCTATGAAGGCATTGGAATCTCAAATCAAAGAGTTCGATAAAGCTATCAAAGCCCTGATGGAACTCTTGCCAAATGTATTGATATCCATTCCAGGTATTGGGCCTGTATATTCAGCCGGTATCATGGCTGAAATCGGAGATATCAATCGTTTTGATAATCAGGCATCGCTTGCTAAATATGCGGGGCTTGCCTGGAAACAACACCAGTCCGGTGGATTTGAAGCCGAAGTTACAAGGCTCATTCCATCAGGCAACCGATTTTTAAAGTATTATCTGTGTGAAGCCGCATTTTCTCTTGTAAGATGCGACAAGGAATACAGCGACTTCTACCACCTCAAATACAAAGAGGTAAACAGATGCCAACACAAACGTGCACTCGCATTAACTGCCCGTAAATTTGTGCGTTTAGTCTTTCGACTGCTGAAAGACAACCGCCTATACTGTCCAGCAAAGTAGATTCCATCTGCTTGCTGATGAACTACGCCCTGCTCATTTAAAAAATCTGGTCGACAGGGCTTAGGTGGGTGTTTTTTGTCTTTGCGGTATATATCAAAAATGTATGATTTTTAAATCATTTATTTTCTTGACATCACACCGCTGGACTTAACCGGCCTGTTTTACAGATAATGAGGTGTGTTTGGTGTCAGCACTTCACAACCATCCTCTGTAATCAGCACCATATCCTCAATGTTAAAACCATTTACACCGTCAATGTAGCAAGGTACTTCCATTGCCAGTATCATTCCTGCCTCCAGAGGTCTTGTCTCGGAAGCATTGATGTAAGGCGCCTCAGCTGTCGCCGGTCCCATACTGATGGAGTGTCCCTGATGACCTCTCCGATAGCAGGGGAACATCTCTTTTACATAATCATATGCAGTGTGATACAATTCATTGATAGGAAGGCCTGGTTTTGCCGCCGCAATCATTCTGCGCTGTCCTTCGTAAAGACGATCCTTTAATTTTAACAATGCCGGGTCGCCGTTTCCGATTATCCATGCTCTGGAGGTATCTGTGGTATAGAAATCAAATTCTGCATTGACACCTGCATCAAATTTCACCACATCCCCGTCTTTTACAACTCCGTCTCCCGGCAGTGTCAGCCTTGCGCTGGATGGGCCTGTGGAGAACATAGACCAGGAGCTTGGAGCACAGAATCCGGACTTTATTACATCTTCCCGGAAGCACTGAACCAATTCACGCTCAGACACACCGATTTTCGCAATTTTGCTTACCTCTGTAAAACCATGATCTGCAATGCGGCACAGCTTCCGGAACATTTCAATCTCGTCCGGCTGTTTTACGCTGCGGGCATAAACAAACAAATCAGAAATATTTACAAATTCCGCTTCCGGGAACTTTTCAGTCAGACTCTTATAGTAAGGAACTGGAAGGTAATCCAGCTCTATGCCAACCTTTTTGTTCGCCAGATCGCAGGCCTTCATAAACTGAACCAGCTTATCCATGGAGCTTTCCATAGCTGTTTTATCCGGCACAACTGCTCCGTGGGCAATCTCATCCCAGGTTTTTAAGCCAACCCAGGTATCATAAGGGTCTACCACAAAATTCAGTCCCGCAGCCTTAATACGGAATGTGGCAGCCTCAAAGTCCATCGTTGTCAGATGGGTGGGCACCTTGTCATCAGCCCGCATAACAGCCAGGGTAAATCCTGGCTGTCTGGATACGGTATGCTGATGGCCGCCGAATCCTGTTACATAATGAAAATTCTCCGGAGAGGACACGATCGCTCCATCCAATCCTTTTTCGCGAAGCAGTTCCTTAATTCTATATTCCTTTGGTCTCATTTGTTTTCCCCTTCTCCTTCAACCATCAGTTAGTTATTCATTAATAGAACATCGGTGAACCAGGTCCTAACGGAAGTCCCAGTACATACCATACGCAGAACATGATAATCCAGCCAATTAAAAATGCCAGTGAGTAAGGAAGCATGGTAGAAATAACACTTCCGATTCCTGCCTTCTTGTCATACTTCTGGAAGAATGCTACAGTCAATACGAAGAATGGCATCAGCGGAGCAATGATGTTGGTACTGGAATCGCCGATACGATAAGCTACCTGGGTAAGTTCCGGAGAATAACCCAGACGCATGAACATTGGAACGAAAATCGGTGCCATAATAGCCCATTTTGCAGAGTCAACTGCAATAAAGATATTGATAAATGCGGTCAGTACGATATAGCAAATGATTAATGGCAGTCCTGTGAAGCCAACAGACTTTAAGAAATCGGCGCCTGCAACGGAAATGATGGTTCCCAGGTTTGAATAGTTAAAGCATGCAGTAAACTGAGCTGCGAAGAAAATCAGAACCATGAAGCTGGAAAGACCGCTGATGGTCTTGTTCATCAGTTCCACTACATCTTTGTCATTCTTGATAACGCCAGCGCCGATACCATAAGCAAGGCCCGGAAGCAGGAACAGCAGCATCATGAAGAAAATGATTCCGCTCATGAACGGGGAGCTTAAAAATGCGTGTGTTTCCGGATTTCTTAAAAGTCCGTTCTGCGGTACAACTAACATTGCCATAATTGCTATATAAACCAGCGCCGTAATTCCTGCCCAGCGCATACCGCGCTTCTCATTCTCACCGATATCCTGAACCTGCTCAGAAGCATCCGGTACATAAGGAGCCAGACGTGGCTCAATGATTTTATCTGTAACAAAGGTTCCGATAATGGTGATCAGGAATGTAGATGCTATCATGAAATACCAGTTACATACAGGAAGTACATTGTAGTTTGGATCGATCATCTGAGCTGCCTGTGTGGACATACCAGCAAACATGGGGTCATTGGTTCCGATCAAAAGGTTTGCACTCCATCCGCCGGATACACCTGCAAAGGCTGCTGCAAGACCTGCGATTGGATGACGGCCGAATGCCATAAATAAAACTGCGCCCAATGGCACCAGAACTACATATCCGGTAGAAGATGCGATGTTGGACATAATTCCTAAGAATACCACAACAGCTGTCACAAATGCCTTTGGAGTGGAAGCAGCCACCTTCCTCAGCAATGCAGACATAAATCCGGTTCCGTCCGCTACGCCTACACCGATCATGATGGTGAATACAGTTCCAAGTGCGAAGAATCCGGTAAAGTTTCCAACTACGGTTGTTACCATGTGACGGATGCTGTCAGGTGCCAGAAGGCTGACTGCAGCAACGGTTTTCTGGGTGATTTCTCCCTTTGAGCTGTCCAGGAAATCATATGTAACCGATACACCACAAGCCGCACAGATTGCGGACAGTACGATTACAACTCCCGTCAAAATCAGGAAAATCGTTGCAGGGTTGGGCAGAGCATTTCCCACATGCTCCACAGTGTCCAGTGCCCGCAGCACAAAGCCTTTCTTCTTTTCTTTTGCCATTTTTTTTCCCTCCATTATACTTACTTTGCTTCCCTATAACGCTTCCACAGCAGCACGAAGCTGCTCTAAAGCCTGTTTTAAAACACTTCTGGGACATGCTGCGTTAAGACGCATATAACCGGAAAGACTTCTTCCGAATGTGTATCCATCGCTTAATCCCAAGCCAGCTTTCTCTACCATAAAACGGCTCAGCTCTTCATTGCTCATTCCCAGCTCCCGGCAATCCAGCCATACCAGATAGGTAGCGTCCGGAACATTGGGATGAATCTGAGGAATGTATTTCTCACAGTAATCCTTGATAAAATCAAAGTTGTCGGAAATATATACCAGAAGCTGCTCCAGCCATTCCTCTCCTTCATTAAATGCTGTCTCCATCGCAACGGAACTAACGGCATTGTTGCGGTGAATATCCAGATTCATCCAGAACCTGTCATACTTCGCCTTCAACTCCATATTAGGGAAGATAACCGCTGACGCCTGCAGGCCCGCCATGTTGAAGGTTTTTGTTCCGGAAATACAGCTGATCACGTTGGCTGCGATTTCCGGCGACAGCGTTGCCGTCGGAATATGCTTCTTTCCATGAAAAACCAAATCGGAATGAATCTCATCTGATACGATCAACACATGATTTTTAATGCAGATCTCGCATAATCTGGTAAGCAGCTCTCTCTCCCATACAATTCCAAGGGGATTGTGAGGACTGCACAGGAAAAATATTTTCGCCTGTTTTACCTTCTCCTCAAAATCCTCAAAATCAACACTCCAGTTCCCATCCGTCTCAACCAGCGGGCTTTCAACTACTTCTCTGCCCCAGCCCTCTGTCACATCATAAAACTCGGAGTAAACCGGTGTCTGGATCAGCACCTTATCTCCTGGCTCTGTAAAAACCTCCACTATAGAAGATAATGTAGGTACTACGCCAAGGCTGAAACTGATTTTAGACTTGTCGATCTCCCAGCCATTGCGGCGTTTCTGCCAACCGCAGACTGCCTCATAATAAGAAGCCGGTCTGGAGGTGTAGCCCCAGATTCCTTCCTCTGCTTTTGCCTTTACGGCATCAATAATGGGCTGCGCCGTCTTAAAGTCCATGTCTGCGATCCACAGCGGAATCACATCTTTTCTTCCAAACTTCTTTTCTCTCTCGTCATATTTGGCGGAGCGGTTTTTGCTCCGGTCAATGACCTCGTCAAAATTGTATTTCACTTCTCTCCTTTCCTGCCGGAGCCCTGCAGTACTCTGCGACATTCCTCTTTCATTTTACAGCCCGTTTCCTTTCGGGCCGCTGCTTATTTATATAGCAAGATTCATGCCAATTCTGAAAAGCACGCATTTTCCCCATTTCTTTTTGCTTCCGCTTCCAAAACGCATGTTTTAATTGGTCATTTGGTTATTTGGTTATTTTCCCACATTTTTTGACCAGTTTCTGTGATGCGGCTGCCGCCTCTTCCCCGGCTCACGGTGGCAAAACCCTTTTGCGCCATCAATGCCAAAATATCTCGTATTTTCTTCTGTGACAGTGCAACATTCTGCTGTCTTGCCGTTTCCAGTATCATCTCCCTGCCGGCAGGATGCCCCTCTTTTTCCGCCTTATAAAGCAGTCCCAGCACAAACCAGAAAGCCGGACTGTACCGGGAATCATTTTTTGCTAAGTCCCGGTTTCGTACTGCCGGTTTTTCCTGTCCCGCCAGACGCAGAAAGGTTACTGGCAAATCCTCACGCTTAATCACATTTTCTCCTGTAAAACACAGATACTCTACCACATTCTGAAGCTCCCGGATATTTCCGGGCCAGGAATAACGAAACAGGAGCTGTCTCACCTCAGTAGACAGTGAAAATTCTCCGCCTGCACATCTGCGGAAATGCTCCAAAAGCAGCTGTATGTCCCCCTCCCGTTCCCGCAGCGGCGGTATGAGGACCGGAAGTGTGCTCAGCCGGTAATACAGATCCCTGCGGAAACTTCCGTTCTCCACCCGCTCCTCCAGGCTCTCATTTGTGGCCGCCACAATACGCACGTTCACATTAATGATCTGATTTCCGCCTACACGCATGATTTCCCTCTCCTGCAAAACGCGCAGACGCTTTACCTGCATGGCCCTGCTCATTCCCTCGACCTCATCCAGAAACAGAGTTCCCTCATGGGCGAACTCAAAAAGGCCGGGACGGCCTCCTTTTTTGGCCCCGGTAAAAGCACCTTCCTCATAACCAAAAAGCTCGCTTTCCAGAAGATTTTCCGGCATGGCGGCTACATTGATGGCCACAAAAGGGCCATCTCTGCGGCTGGAGGCCAGATGAACTGCGTGAGCAAAAATTTCCTTTCCAGTTCCTGTCTCTCCGATTAAAAGTATGGGAGATTCCGTCTGGGCCATGCTCTTTAAGATCGTTTTGGTTTTCTCAATGGCCTGGGATTTTCCGACTACATCCTCAAAATTATACTTCGCCCGGTATCCCTTGGTTCGCAGCTGACTTCGCAGCTCATTTTGCTTTTTTTCCAGCTCGCTTAATGGCTGAAGGGTGGAAAAAGCGCCGATACATCGGCCGCCCCGCATAACCGGAACCACTGTCATATTGATATTTGCCGCATTAATACGGATCAGGCGCTCCAGAACCTGCGTCTGTTCACGGATACATTTTTCAAAAGGAATATATGGAAAAATCTGTTCCGCCGGCCGCCCCAAAAGCATCCTGATCTTCATACCTGTAATAACCCTGGCTTTCTGATTACAGGCAAAAATTTTCCCTTTTTCATTAACGCCGATCACGCCCTCATCCAGAATTTCCAGAAGAAGATCCAACTGACTCTCCAGATTTCTGAAGCGCTGGAACATCTGCTCAAAGCTGTAATTTCCGGAAGCCATAGAGTGAATATAATTCTGGAATTTTTTTTCTTCCATTACACTCTCTAATCCCAGTCGCAAAGCAGTCTCAATCATGGTGTTTGCAGTACAGGGACGATGACCGATATTGATGACCTGCTCCATCCCTGCAGGAACAAAATCCATCTCATCCGGCGTTACCGCCAGCTTTACATTCTCCGGCACCACATCATCCCCAAAAGTCGGTTCCATCGTAAATACATCCGGCCCGTAAGGAATGAATTGAAGCTGATTCACACCTGACTGCTCTAATTGCGTAATGGCCTCTCTGGCCATCTGGTGCGTAACATTGACAAACAGCACCCTGGTTCCTGCCGGAATCTCCTTCAGTCTGCGAATCACCTCCTTGGAATATCCTACATATATTTCCACCACCTGCCCGTCTGCCGGCACATACTGGCTCTCCTCCTCCGCTATCTTAAAAGCATCCGTAGAAACCAGATATAAATCCGTTCTTGTTATCTTTTCCACCGATTGGTCACTTGTACTGTAGGAATAAACCTCCACCAGATCGCCAAACAGTTCCCTTATCTGCCCGGCATAGCACTGACTGGCTCCCGGAAACAGCGTCACAACCGAAATACTCTTCTTCATATATTTTCCCCCTAATTCAGCGCTCCCTGCATCTGCGCCTGTTCTCATCAAACAGCCGCCCCTTGTTATACTGATAATACCGCCCACACTCAAACTGGTTTAAAATGCTGCACTGGCCTCATTCCGTTTTAATTAGGTGACGAAAATAATCATTTCCTGACCATTTCCACAGGCGGTCTTATATACTGACACCATTATAAAAAACTTCGCGTCACTTTGCAACCTGCCACTGATGTCCTATTTTCTGAGTGATGGAGAGATAAAAAAATGCTAAGCCATAGGTTTTAATCCTTGGCTTAGCACCATATTTTACTATTCAACTCTGAAAGTCAGGTTCTATAACACTATGTGAGATTTTGTGTTGACCTGATTTCTATTTAAACATATCCAAGTAATCCCGGCAGCCACATGGACAGGATCGGAACATAGGTTACTAACAGCAGTACGATAAAGATCGCTACAAAGTAAACCAACAGCTGTTTAATAACATTTTCAATCTTGGTCTGGCCAACCTTAACACCTACAAACAGGGTAGTTCCTACAGGAGGTGTAATGGTACCGATACACAGGTTGAAGATCATCATGATACCAAAGTGAACGGTATTCATTCCAAGCTGCTGGCAGATCGGCAGGAAGATTGGAGTGAAGATCAGGCAGGCTGGTGTCATATCCATGAAAGTACCGATGATCAGCAGCAGGATGTTGACGATGAACAGAATCACATAACGGTTGTCACTGATGCTTAACATAGCAGTGGAAACTGCCTTCGGGATCTCAGTAAATGCCATTACCCAGCTCATGATACTGGAAACACCGATCAGGAAAATGATGATACCAGTCATTTCCGCACTGTCAAGGAAGATCTTTGGCAGCTCAGAAACCTTAATGGAGCGGTAGAAGAACAGGGAAAGGATCAGGCTGTATACAACGGCTACAACGCTTCCCTCTGTTGCGGTAAAGATACCGGAAATAATACCGCCGATTACAATGATGATCATTAACAGACATGGAATAGCCTGGAAAAATACTTTGATCTTTTCACTGTTTGTAAATCTCTTTGTGCTTGCGTAACCTTTCTTCTTAGCGAAAATATAGATAACAATCATGCAGGCAAGTCCCCAGAGGATACCAGGAATATAACCAGCCATGAACAATGCTGCTACAGATGTACCGCCGCTGACCAGAGAATAAGTGATCATAACGTTGCTTGGCGGGATCAGAAGTCCTGTAGGAGCAGTTGCAATGTTTGCTGCTGCGGAGAAATCACGGTCATAACCTTCTTCTTCCTCAATAGGTCCGATAATAGAACCCATAGCGGAAGCTGCTGCTGTACCAGAACCGGAGATCGCGCCAAACAGCATGTTTGCTACTGCGTTTGTATGTGCTAAAGCTCCAGGGATCCTTCCTGTAAACAGTTTAGCGAAGTTGATCAGACGGATGGCAATACCGCCCTTGTTCATCAGGTTACCAGCAAGAATAAAGAAAGGAATTGCCAGTAAGCTGAATACGGAAATACCGGAGAAAATTCTCTGTGCGCCGGTCAATACGGCTGCGCCTGTATTTAAAACAGGGAGAATAGCTGCAATGGAGGAAACTGCCAGAGCAACTGCAATAGGAACTCCTGCAAGAAGCATGATCACAAGGAGCACCAGGATAATAAGGCCACAGGTAACTGCTATACTACTCATAATCTAACTTCCCCCTTCTCATCAAAGTTCTTCTTGGAAACCTGGATCGCGTTCATAACACTGAAGATCATGATCAGAACACCGGTAACCGGTACGATCACGTAAATATATCCCATAGGAACGCGCAGAGAAGCGGTAGTCTGAATCATGGTCAGCTTGGTAATGGAGATACCGCCATATACCAGCACAACAGCTGCCAGAGCAAAGGTTAAAGCGTCAATGCAAAGCTCTAATACTTTTCTTGCAGGACCGGTAAGCTTATCTGCTAAAAAGCCCATTCTCATGTGGTCTCTCTTTCCAAACACATAAGCAGAAGCAAGAAGAGCCATCCATGTAAAGCTGTATGTTAAAAGTTCCTCAGATACAGTACTTGGCTTATTGAAGAAATAACGGGTCACGATCTGGTAAGTACCAATAACGGTCATAAAGGCAAACAGGAAAATGATAACGATACTAAGAACGCGCATGATCCCTGCTTTGATTTTCAGCATTGTTTCCATTCTACTGTCCTCCCTTTGCTTTTTCGTTTGCTTCCTGGATGTGGTTATAGAAATCCACGATCTTCGGATTTTCCTGTAACATCTTCTCGTGAAGAGGAAGCACTTTCTGCTTAAATGCGTTTACATCTACATCAATGAACTGAACGCCCATCTGATTAATGGCAATGTCCTTTGCTTCTTCAATGCTCTTGTCCCACTCAGCCATCTCAACTTCAGTGGAAACAGCAGCAGCCTCTTTAAATACCTGATATTCTTCCGGGCTTAAGCCGTTTAAGAACTTTAAGTTGGCAACCAGCATATCCGGTACCATCTGATGTTTATTATAAGAGTAATACTTAGCTACTTCACCGTGCTTATTGTTGGTCAGTGCCAGCTCATTGTTCTCAGCACCATCAATAACGCCCTGCTGGATCGCTGTATAAACTTCACCAAAGCTCATAGGAGCTGCAGCTGCGCCAAATGCATTTACCATGGCAACACTTGCCGGGCTCTGCTGTACACGGATCTTCATACCCTTTAAGTCATCTGGAGTGTTGATCGGCTTCTTGCCATAGAAGTTTCTGGTTCCTGCATTATACCAGGTAACTACACGGAAGCCTGCTTCGTCTGTAGACTCATAGATCTTTTCCATGTAATCCGTATCCTGCATAACGGACTTGTAAACGTCCTCAGAGTCAAACAGATATGGCATACTGAAAATCTCATAAACACTTGCGAAAGTCTCCAGATTTGCAGTACCTGCTACTACGAAGTCGATCGCACCGGTCTGAGTCAGCTCGATCGCTTTCTGCGCGGAACCCAGAAGCTCATTTGGGAAGATCTGGACTTCATACTTATCTCCTAAGCGTTCCTCAACATACTTCTTAAATGCCAGAAGTCCCAGATGCTCCGGATGTGTTTCTGACTGGGCATGTGAAATACGGACAATGCGCTTTCCGGAAGTTACAGAACCGCAGCCGGTAAGACCAGCAACAACGGCTGCAGCCAGCACACAGGCTGACAGTTTTTTAACTAATTTCCTAACCATCATTTTCCCTTTCTTTATACACTACGTGATATTTTTTCCTTCCTGAAAAACACAAATCCCCCAGGTTTTTAAGGAAGGAGTTAATTTATTAACACTTCATTAACACCTTCCCCATTATATAACCTGAGGGTCTTCCTTTGTACCGTAAATACTTGTCATTGAGGTGGAAAATCTTGTCCAAAAATACGTACAATGACAACTTTGTCCTGTTTTGTATTAGTTTTATATTAGTTTTCTATTTGCCTTGTATCAATTAGCTTCCCTGTATTCAGACGGGATCATGCCTGTCACACGCTTAAAGACTTTGGCAAAATAGTTGGAGTCATAATATCCCACCTTCATGCCTGCATCTTTCACACTGATATTTCTGTCTTTTAACAGTCGTTTCGCCTCATTGATGCGGAAATTCGTAAGATAAGTAGTAAAATTTTGATCAAAGCACTGCTTAAACAACTTACAGAAATAGGCATCTGAGTAATTAAACTGTCTGGCCGCATCCTGCATGGAGATCTCGTTCATATAATTTTCCCGGATATAGGTGCGTATCTTCTCAGCTACCTGGTTCACCCGTTCTGTTTCCGGGTCTTTCGGCGGCTCTGCATCCGGGTTCCAGGGCCATTGCTCTTTCCTTTTTTCCGCTTCCTTTTCTGCCTCTGTCTTTTCTTCCCCGCTGCCGGAAGAATTTTTCTTATTTTCAACTGCCTTATCCGTCAACCGCATGGCCTCTTCCATAACAGCTGTCAGTTCTTCTTCATCACAGGGCTATAAAAGATAGGCCAGGGCTCGTATTACTATGGCACGTTTTGCATAAGAAAATTCATCATAGGCAGTTAAAAACACGATGATACAGTCTTCATCCATGCTGCGGATCTTCTCTGCCGCTTCTACACCATTTAATTCCGGCATGGAAATATCCATGATAATGATCTGGCTGTGCTCTTTTTCATACAGCTGCACTGCCTCTTTTCCGTTGGTAGCTTCACTGATCTGTAAAATATCTCCAAAGCGCCTCATCAAACGTCTGGCAAGAGCCATACGCTCGATCTGTTCATCATCTGCTAAAAGCACGCGATACATAAACTTTTTCCTCCCGTCTTTCTCTCTGATCCCCAATGCATGTGCCCTGCATTTTCGCAGTTCACACGATATCTTTTGGTGTAAAAGCCAGTTGTACGGCTGTTCCGCACCCTTTTTTACTGTAAATAAACATTTCCCCATCTTCATACAGACCATGGACCCGGCGGTAAATATTTCCCACACCAATGCCGATCTCATTTTCTGTACCGTCATTTAACGCAGCACGGATCTGTTGTAAACGTTCTTCTTCCATACCAACACCCGTATCTGACACAGAGATCCACAAACGTTCTCCTCTCATCCAGGTCCTTATAAAGATCCTGCCTCCCTTGCTCTCCTTGGAAAGGCCGTGTTTAATGGAGTTTTCCACCAAAGGCTGCAAAACAAAGGAGGGAACTAACACATCTAACGTTTCCGGTGCACAGTTCGTATCATACCGTACTCTCTGGCCAAAGCGCATTTTCTGCAGATACATATAGTCCTGGATGATCTTCAGTTCCCTCTCTAAAGGCATTACCGTACCTGCTGATTTTAAGTTGTACCGGAACAGACGGCTTAAAGCAGTGATCATCTTTTCCGTAGCCACTGCATCTTCGATCTGTGCCGTACTGGCGATCATATTTAAGGTATTAAATAAGAAATGGGGATTGATCTGGCTTTTTAACATCTGAAGACGCATGTCATTTAACTTCTGCTCCATGGCATGTTTTTCTTCCATGTTTCGGATATTTTCCCTGGTAGACGCTTTCATACGGCAAAATTCCTGTACCAGACGGCTGATCTCATCTTCTCCCTCTGCCACTACATCCGGCCCTGTAAAATCATTATCCCCAATGCGCACTGAATCAGCTGCCAGTTCCACAATCGGCTTTACAATATAGCGGCTGGCCGTCCGGTTCATCGGCCGCACCATCCAGAGAGCCGCCATCCCGCAGATCAGACTGCATACCGGTATTACCACCAGCATATACCGCTGTTTTTCATACTGGCTGCTTCCGTTTCTTACAGTCAGCTGTTCTAACTGCCCCGCCTGTCCTGCCAGATATCCCTGGATCCGGCGCAGCCTGTACACCTCCTGCATATCCGCTTCCCCAATGGTTTCCTTTTCCATCAGTTCCCTGCGAAATCTGTCATAATTTTCATAAAGGTTATGCAGGGTCCAAGTTCTTGCATACCGTTCTTTTCCGATCTCTTTATATTTATAAGGTAATTCTTCCAGCATCAGTTCTGTATGTTTAGCACTTTTTTCCCATTCCTGTCTGGTTTCTTTTGTCTGCTCCTGGATAAACCGATCAAACGCTGCGCTTTCTTCGTCCATAGCCGTCCAGAAGGCAAGACTTCTGGAATTGCTCTTTAAAATATTTCCAAATCCTCCCAGTCCGAAAAAAGCCACCAGCATATTGGCGGCAATGGAAAGGAATACGACTGCACCAACTGAAAAGGTAAGATATTTCAGTTTTTCCTGCAGCGGCAGACAGAACCATTTTTTCATTCCTTTTCTCCTTCTTTCACACATTCCTTTTCTTATTTTATATTAATTCTCTCAATTTTTAAAGATAGGATTGTGTAAAAAAATACCCCGGCATATGATCCTCTCTGCCGGAGTAACAATAAATCATATCTGACTATAGTGGCTGGTCCTTGTCTGATGGTACATAAGTAGCAATGTCTTCGATCTGACATCCAAGTATCCTGCATAGATCATTCACAGTTTTCATAGAAATATCCTGATTATGCTTTAATCGATACAACGTACTGCTTGACATATGATACTTCTTTGTCAGTGTATACCAGTTTTCTTCTGATATTTCCAGTGTTTTCCAAAACGGTGAATAGTCGATCATCTTATGCTTTCTCCTGTAACCCCTTGATAGGTCAAGCATAAGTTAGATTTTACATCTTGAATATCTTCGTAATAACGAATATACTATAGGTATTACAGTGCCTAAAAAGGGCATATCGGGAGGTGTTATATGAGCTGGTACACAGAGGAAGAAATTGAAAAATTACTGGAAGACGAAGAACTGAGGAAACGCATTGCACGCTTTGTTACCATGAGCGGGGAAGAATTTTTCGATGAAGTGTACACCCATCTCTCAGCGGAAGAACTGGAAGAATATCTGGAAGAAAACCCCAGTGAACGAAAATATCTAAAACGTTATGAACCATAAAAAACGATAAAAGCCCAAAGAAGGAAGGTCTGTCAAATGACAAACCTTCCTTCTTCCGGTTCTTCTTCAAAATAATCTTTATAATCCACCTCAATGGCATGGCGCATACGCTTCATGCTGAAATAAAGGTGATCTTTCAGTGCTTTTTCCAGACCTTTTTCGTCCTTTTCGCAAATCAGGCGGAAAATTTCTTCATGCTCTCCTGTGATCCGGGTAAAATCGGTCTCTGTTGTAAAATCCAACATCCTGAAACGGGTATAATGAAGCTGCTGTGCCTGAAGCATATCCCACAGTTTCTGCCTGCAGACCGCTCCAAACCAGATAGAGTGAAGCTCTGCGTCCATATGGTAAAACTGCTCCGGTTCAAATCCCGGTGTCTGGATCAGGGCTTTCTGCATAGCAATGGCGTGACGGATTTCTTCCAGGGTCATAGGATTTTGGACTTTCAGAAAATCCCTCAGCACCATGGTTTCCACTGCCACACGCATGTAGATCATCTGTTTGATGTTGTCCAGACTTAACAGAGTCACATAAGTACCTCTGTAGGGAACTGTCTCTACAAATCCCTGTTCCTGGAGCAGCCGCAAAGCATCCCGCACCGGGGTCCTGGAGACCCCGAAGCGCTCACAGATCTCATTTTCACTGATCATACGCCCCGGCTCCAGTTTCAGATCTAAAATTTCTCTTTTTAATGTCTCAAATACCTGCTCTCCGCGGTTTTTGAAATTCATCTCACTCATTCAGCCAATATCCCACCTATCTTATTTAGGCTGCTTGCCAATGTAAGCCAGGATACCACCGTCTACATACAGTACCAGACCATTTACAAAGTTGGAAGCGTCAGATGCCAGGAATACTGCTGGACCGCCTAAGTCTTCTGCATTTCCCCAACGTCCTGCAGGAGTCTTGCTTACGATAAACTGGTCAAATGGATGTCTGGAACCGTCTGGCTGGATCTCACGAAGAGGTGCAGTCTGAGGAGTTGCAATGTATCCAGGTCCGATACCATTACACTGGATGTTATACTCGCCGTACTCAGATGCAATGTTCTTGGTCAGCATCTTTAAGCCGCCCTTTGCAGCTGCATAAGCAGATACAGTCTCACGTCCTAATTCACTCATCATAGAGCAGATGTTGATGATCTTTCCGTGGCCCTTCTTGATCATGCTCGGGATAACAGCCTTGGATACGATAAATGGAGCATTTAAGTCTACATCGATAACCTGTCTGAACTCAGCTGCGCTCATCTCACACATTGGGATACGCTTGATGATACCTGCATTGTTTACCAGGATATCGATCACGCCTACTTCTTTTTCGATCTGTGCAACTAATGCATTTACAGCTTCTTCATTGGTAACATCGCATACATAGCCATGAGCCTTGATGCCTTCTGCCTCATAAGCAGCCAGTCCCTTATCTACCAGTTCCTGCTTGATATCGTTAAATACGATGGTAGCGCCAGCTCCTGCCATTGCTTTTGCGATGGCAAAGCCAATTCCGTAAGATGCACCTGTGATCAGTGCTACTTTGCCTTCCAGTGAAAAGTTGTTTAAGTAATCTGCCATTTTATTTTCCTCCTGTTTTTTATAATTACATCATTTCATTTGGCTTCATGGTGTCCATATCATCAAATTCCATGTTTTCGCCGCCCATTGCCCAGATAAATGTATAATTGGAAGTGCCAGCTCCGCTGTGGATGCTCCAGGATGGACTGATCACTGCCTCTTCATTTTTCATAACAATGTGTCTGGTCTCTGTTGGCTCTCCCATCATATGGAATACGACATTGTCACCAGGTACTTCAAAATACATATAAACTTCCATACGGCGCTCATGTGTATGTGCCGGCATGGTGTTCCATACACTTCCCGGCTCTAAAACAGTCATACCCATAGAAAGCTGACAGGTCTTTAATACATCCGGATGGATAAACTGATTGATCACACGTTTATTGGAAAGAGCTGCTTCACCACATGGTCTCTTTGCTGCCTTTTCGATGGGAATAAAAGTAGTTGTATAAGAAGTATGAGCCGGAGCACTTACCATATAAAATTTTGCCGGCTTGGAAGCATCTTCACTTTCAAAGTAAACTTCTTTTGTTCCCTTGGTAATGTACAGACAGTCTTTGTAACCCATCTCATATTCCTGTCCGTCTGCAGTGATCTTTCCTTTACCGCCAATATTAAAAATACCGATCTCACGGCGCTCCAGGAAATAATGGGTACCAAAGTTTTTCCAGCAGTCGATGCCCTTTTCAATAGAAACCTTCTCTGTAACAGGCATACATCCCAATGTAACCATACGGTCTACATGTGAGTACACAGCAACTACTTCATCTGCCTGATACAAATTCTGGATCAGAAATTCATTTCTCAGTTCTTCCGTTGTGTAGCGTTTTACATCTCTCTGATTTGCAGAATAACGAATGTCCATTTTTGCTATCTCCTTCATTTTACGGTTGTGTTATCTTGTATACAGTTTTATGAAGTTGTATACAAGTTACTTTGCTTGTATACAGATTAGCAAATATATTCCCGGAAAGCAATGGGAATAATTTACAAAATAAGCATCTATTTTCTATGCATTATCACAAATCGCATTGCAATTAGACATTATTTTCGCTATACTGAGAGAAGTTGTTGTACTACCCACTTACATGAGAGGAGGATTTTTTTTGAAAAAAAATATTCTTGTAGGTCAGTCTGGTGGCCCTACTGCTGTAATCAACGCCAGTCTTTATGGTATCATTAAAGAAGCTGCCGCACATTCTGAACAGATCGGATCTGTTTATGGTATGATCAATGGCATCGAGGGATTTCTCTCCGGACATATTATGGATCTTTCTAAAGAGCTTTCAGATGAAGACCTGGAACTTTTACGCCTTACACCGGCAGCCTACCTTGGTTCCTGCCGCTATAAGCTGCCTGAAAATCTGGATGCTTCCGTTTACACCCTTCTTTTTGAAAAATTTGAACAGTTAAATATTGGCGCTGTTTTCTATATTGGCGGAAATGACTCCATGGACACTGCTGATAAGCTTTCCCGCTGGGCAGCTCATAATAATAAGGAAATCTCTTTTATCGGTGTTCCGAAAACCATCGATAATGATCTTCCTGTTACAGACCATACTCCCGGATACGGCAGCGCTGCCCGCTATGTTGCCTCTACAGTCCGTGAGATCGTACTGGACGCCTCCGTTTACCAGCAGCCAGCTGTAACCATTGTGGAACTTATGGGACGTCATGCAGGCTGGGTCACCGCTGCCAGCAGTCTTGCCCGCAAATTCCCGGGAGACAATCCATTACTGATCTATATGCCGGAAGCTCCTTTTGAAATGGAAGAATTTTTCTCTGACCTGGAAAATGCTTTAAAGCAGAGTACCGCTGTTGTTGTATGTGTCTCCGAAGGTATCCGTGACGCGTCCGGAAAATTCATCTGCGAATATTCCAACGAAGCACAGTTAGACACCTTTGGCCACAAAATGCTGACCGGCTGCGGAAAGCTTCTTGAAAGCTATGTGCGCAACCGTTTTGGTGTAAAAGTCCGCTCTGTAGAGTTAAATGTAAATCAGCGCTGCAGCAGCCTTCTTTCTTCCCTTACAGACATTAACGAAGCAGATCTGGCAGGACGCACTGCTGTTAAATGCGCTTTAGAGGGTGTTACAGGTAAAATGATAACCTTTAAGCGTGCAGATGGAGAGGAATACAGCCTGGAATACGGTCTGGTAGATGTATGTGATGTGTGCAATAAAGAAAAACCATTCCCAACTGAATGGATCACCGGAAACAACAATGATATTTCCCCTGAATTTGCAAACTATGCACTGCCACTGATGAGAGGTGTGCCGGAACATGTATTTGAGGACGGTGTACCGAAATATCTGTACAGAAAGTAATAGAATTGTGAACATTTCCCCGCTTACCCAGCGGGGATTTTTGATGTAAATAAGAATGTGCCTTGGCACATTCTCGCACCGAGCGCGGTCGTTTGCGACAAACTTCCTCATCGCGCGAGTGCGCATCGTTGGCAGGTCGTGCCTTTTTGTGTACTAGGGAGTTCCAACGGAATTTCCTAGTACATAAAAAAACGCAGCCTCAGACAGATTTTTCCGCCTGAAACTGCGTCTTTAATGGGTTTCCGCCCGTTAATTATTTGCTCATCTTCTCAACAGCCTCAAATAAACCATTCAGATAGGTAGCGCCCAGTGCTCTGTCATACAGACCATATCCTGCGCGTCCTGTTTCACCCCAGATCATACGTCCGTGGTCAGGTCTTACATAGCCGTCAAAGCCGTTATCTACCAGTGCCTTAACGATTCCGAACATATCAAGGGAACCACAGCTGGAAAGGTGTGCTCTCTCTTCGAAACCATTATCCAGAACAGCTACGTTTCTTAAGTGTGCAAAATGGATACGTCCCATTGCTGCATACTTAGCTGCCATCTTTACTACATCGTTCTTTCCGGAGCATCCTAAAGAACCTGTGCACAGGGTAATACCATTGTGCTTGTCATCAACCAGCTTTAAGAAACGATCCAGGTTCTCTTCGCAGGTAATGATTCTTGGAAGTCCGAAAATGCTCCAGCATGGATCATCCTCATGGATCGCCATGTTTACGTCACACTCAGCAGCTACCGGGATCACTCTCTCCAGGAAGTACTGTAAGTTGTTCCATAAATCTTCTTCGCTTAAGTTGTTGTACTCAGCAACAACTGCCTTTAAGCCTTCTCTTGTGTAGCTGGAATCCCAACCTGGAAGAGTTAAGTCACTGTCACTGTTTAAAGGATTTACAGCGTCTACCTGCTCCTGATAATAAACCAGGGAAGTAGATCCGTCAGCCAGTACATGGTCTAACTGGGTTCTTGTCCAGTCAAATACAGGCATGAAGTTGT